>Ga0164318_10000049_pt1 | contig 59280 bp, 58 predicted proteins | sample GuaBasSedimGuay9_FD_113734 | JGI IMG/M metagenome (GOLD analysis project Ga0164318, IMG submission 113734) | Subseafloor sediment microbial communities from Guaymas Basin, Gulf of California, Mexico - Guay9, Core 4571-4, 0-3 cm | ecosystem: Environmental > Aquatic > Marine > Hydrothermal vents... | reverse complement strand
TAGAGATTAGGCTTATTTTTTTGAATTTTTTCATATGGTAAAATATAGCTAACTAATGTTTGAAAATCAAGTGAAATGTATTGTTAATTGTGTAAAAAACTAATATTGTATTCTTTCAGAAAATTTTTTCTTATAAAGATAATTGAAACTACAAAAAAATTTTTATGAGAATATAAATCAATCCAGGTTTATATAAAAGATAGCAAATTTTAGTTTTTCTGTTGTATATTCTTATATTGGCAAATATTTCAATATAGTTTTATTGTATGGTTATAAAGCAAAATCATATTATGTTTACCTTTTTATACCCCTCTTATTCATATTAGATACTTGTTATAAAATTTAACTAAAAAATAGACAATATTTTTATAATTATTTTATTATGTTTTTTAGATATAAATATGCATCTTCAAAATCAAAATTATCTATTAGTTGTTGTATTCTTTTAATATCTATATTGTAATTTTTTTCTAAATAATTTTTTAGTATATTGAAATGATTCACTGCTTTTATATTGCCGCTTTTAAGATATTCTAATAATTTTTCATATGAGGAAGATATATTTTCAGTGGATTTTATTATTGAAGTATTTGTAGTTTGCATAGTGTTTATTTGTGTTTCCACATATGATATTTCTTGGTTTATTTGTTCATAGATATCTTTTATTTTGTTATATTGTTCATTTTTAATATAGTCTATTATACTATTACATAATGAACTTATATTAAAAAGTCCCAGATTAGATGAGGTTCCTTTGAGCATATGAAAAATATTATGTAATTTTTGTTTCTTTTTTTTATTGAGATAATTAGAAGTTTTCTTTTTAGATTCATTATAGTTAGAAATTAATTTTTGTACTAAATTTATATAAAGATTTATATTATTATTTGTATTTTTTAAACCATATTGGATATTCATTTTATTTGTTTTAGTATTATCGAATTCATCAGGTAAAATATATATTTTATCTTTTACAAAATAATTTAGTATTTTATTATATAATATTTCAGGACTTATTGGTTTTGGGATTATATCAACGAATCCAATATTAATAAAATTATATTCTTTATCTGGATATGCAGTTAGTGCAAATATTGGTATATCTTGTAAATTATTGTTTTTTTCGAAGTTGCGTATTTTATTCAATAATTCTATTCCATTTATTTCTGGCATATTAATATCCATCAAAATAAAATCGTAATAGTCATGTTTTTTTTCTATTTTTTGAATAGCTTTTTTACTGGAATTTATAGTTTCTGTTTTTATATTAAGTTCTGCTAAAAGTTCATTTAATATTTCTAAATTTATTTCATTATCATCTACTATAAGACATTTTAAATTTTTTAGTTTTGAGTATTCGTATTTTATATTATCATATATTTTATAGTCTTCCTCTACTGACATATCTAAATGAAATAAAAATATATTAAAAAGTGTTAATTCATTAATTGGTCGGGAAATTATAGCGTCTATATATGATGTTTTGATTGTATTTAGAATAAGTTGATCTCCCATATTTCCTATAGAGATAATAAATGGCTTTTTAGATGAAGATAGTTTTTCTATATTATTTAAAATTTTGTTTTGTTTTATTATATGCTTATTAATGTCTATGATTACAATATCAGGATCAATATTTTTATTTAAAATTTTTATAAAATCTGTTTCATTATTGGCTATTATAATATTTTCATTTTTATATTGTTTTTTTATCTTCTTAAAGAATTGAAAACTTTCTATATTATCACTTAAGACTATCATAGTTAGTTGTGATAATTCTTTTTTTATTTTTTCGATGGTAATTGCTGTTTTATAGGATTCTTCTAATGGAATAGTAAATTTGACTTCTGTTCCTATATTCGGTTGTGATGTTATTTCTATATTTCCATTCATTATGTCTATTAATTTTTTTACAATAGATAGGCCTAATCCAAGACCTTCTATATAATTGTTTTCTCTTGAGAATTCATCAAATATATTTTTTATCATATCTTTACTTATACCTTTTCCTGAGTCTATAACTTTAAATATTATGTTATGCTTATTATTATCCTGCTGGTAGTTTTTTCTTTCATAGATTTCTATTTTTATAGAGCCTTTTTCTGTGAATTTTATAGAATTTTTTATAAGATTAATAAGAATTTGTTGAATTCTTAAAGGGTCTCCTTTGAAATATACAGGAGTATTTTCTTTGATTGATATTATAAAATTTAATTTTTTTTTGTTTAATTCATCATAGAAAAATGTTCTTATATTATTTAGTATATCGATAAGAGAAAAGTCGATATTTGACAATTCTATTGAGGAATAATCTATTTTATATAATTCTAAAATATCATTGATAATTCCAAGTAGTAATTTGGCCGCTACTTCTATTCTTTTAAATAGAAGTAATTGTTTATGGTCTAAATTTGTTTTTTCTATTATATATAATGATCCCAGTATTGTGTTTAGAGGAGTTCGTAGTTCGTGGCTTACTGTGGAAATGAATTGACTTTTTGCCTTAGATTCATATTTTAAGGCTTGTACCTCTTGTTCTTTTTTTTCGATTAATTTTTTTGGAGTAATATCATTTATTATGATTAAATAGGTATTATTTTTTTTGAGTTTATAATCGAATAAAGGTTGTATTATTATATCTAAATAAAGAGTTTCATTGTTGCCTGATAACTCGTTATCTAAAGTGACTTCTTTAGTTATACTTGTTAATTCATTTTTTATATCATTTATTTTGAGTAGTTTTTTAATATTTATTTTCTTAATATTATGTATATTTTTAAATTTAAAAATTTTTGTGAATGTGCTATTAAATGTTTGGATATTGAAATTTTCATCTGTTAATACCATACCGATAGGAGATGATTGAAATATAATTTTGAATACTCTTTCACTTTCTTCCAATGCCTTAAAAGCTATTTTAGTTACAGTAATATCATGTATAAAGCCTTCTATAATTTCATAAGTATCGAAGTATTTTGTCAGGCTACAATATATTTCAATATAGATTTCTGTATTACTTTTACTTTTTAGTATAAGTTCCTGTCCGGATATCTGTTTTTCTTGTTTTATTTCTTCTAATAATTTATAGAAATCTTCTTTATTTTTTAGTAATTCTTTAAATGTTTTTACATGTTTTTTGAAATCATCAATTGAGTTGTATCCGAATATTTTTACAAAAGCGTTATTGATAATATTGAATTTACCATCAAGAGTTATCTGAAATATACCTACCAGAGAATTTTCAAATATAGTTCTATATTGAGCTTCAGATTTTTTTAAATTTTTTGTAAAATTTGAAATTGATTCTATAAATATATTAAAATAATTTGCCAGTTGTCCGAATTCATCCTGAGATTCAATGTTGCAGTATTGATTAAAATCTTCATCATGCGTTTTTTGTAATGTTTGAATGAGTGTTTTTATTGGTCTGGAAAAGTAGTTGCTTAATATCAATGAAATTATAAAAATGACCAAAAAATTCACTAAAAGAAATATAATCATTATTATTGATATTTTTTCTACAGGAGAATAAAATTCGTTAAAATATCCAGAAGATGCTATTATCCAGTCTAATTCTGGAAGGTAATGAAATATAGCAATTTTTTTTCTTTTATATTGTTCACCTGGATTTTTCCATTTATAAACAATTTCTCCATCTTTTTTTGTGCATATTTCTTTTACAAACATAAAATTATTTTCATCGACAGCATTATATATATTTTCACCTTCTAATTTAGGATGTATTATAAGAGTTCCTTTGCTATTTATAACGTAAGGATAGCCTGTTTTTCCCAATTTGATTGATTTTATTAAGTTTTTTAACTCTTGAAAATTGATCATTTTTAAACAATTTTTAGTATTCATGTATAGGATGATATATTGATTTTCTTTTTTAGTTACATAAAAATAGAAGTAGTTTTTTTTGATTTGTTTTTTAAAGAAAAATCTATTTGAATTTATACTATCTTTTATTGATTTTAGAAATATGTTATCCCATTTTTCTGGATTTTTGATTTTTATTGCCAGAGTATCGTATATAAAATATCTTATTATATCTGTATCAGATTCTTTTTGAGAATTCGAAGTAAGCATTTTACTGTAAGCTTTTAAATAGTTTCCTATGCTTAGCTCTATACTTGTTCTGACAGAATTTAATAATAAATATGAAGTTTCATCTAATTGTTTTTTTATATGTTTTGTTATTATATTAGTTATAAATGAATATAACAAAAGTTCAAACATAATAATTACTATTAAAATAGAAATAGAAAAAGCCAGGAATATTTTTTTTCTTATTGATAAATTATTTATATAGAATTTTATTTTACTAAAGAGGTTACTATTCATAAATTATAGAATTAATGGTATTTTTGCCCTGGGATTTTGATTTATATAGCATTTTATCGGCAAGTTTTATAAAGGTAAGATGATCTTTATTTTTATCCGGCATGGTTGTTGTTAAGCCAAAACTTAATGTAACATATGGTATTGTGGGTGAAAATTTATGTTCAATTTTCGCATTATTAATATTTTTTTTCATATTATTTGCAATAGCAAGAGCACCATTATGATCAGTGTTAGGTAGAATTATACAAAACTCTTCTCCGCCATAGCGTGCTATAAAATCAGCAGATCTTTTTAGAGAATTTTTTAATATACTGGATATTTTTTTTAAACAATAATCACCAGCTAAATGTCCGTAATTATCATTATAAGTTTTAAAATCATCAATATCTACCATTATTAGTGATAGTGGTTCTTTATGTCTTAAATGTCTGTTCCATTCAATTTTAATTTGTTCATCGAATCTTCTTCTATTCGGTATTTCAGTTAATCCATCTATCAGTGCCATTTTTTCTAAAAGATCAGTTCTTCTTTTAAGACTTATTAGATTTTTCACCCTTAGTTCTATTATCTGAATATTAAATGGTTTTGTAATATAATCTGTTGCACCATATTTAAATCCTTTTACCTGATCTTCTGAACTTGTTTTTGCTGTAACAATTACAACGGGAATATTTTTTGTTTTTTCTTCATTTCTAATCTTTTTTAGAATTTCAAATCCATCCATTTCAGGTATAATTATATCAAGTATAATTAAATCAGGAATGATTGTTTGTAAAATAGAAAAAGCTTGTTTAGCATTTTTTGCGACATGAATTTCATAGTATTCTTTAAATATATTGGCTAATAATTTTAGATCAATTTCATTATCATCAATTAATAATATTTTTGGTATATTATTCATAATTTACCTCATTTTTTGCAATATAATATAGTATTATTATTACATTTTGTCAAATAAAAAAATGGTATTTATATATAATTATATTTTTTTGTTTTTTGTTAGCGATATTAATCTTTTTATTTCATCTCTTATTATAGCAGCTTTTTCAAATTCTAAATTATCGGCAAAAGTATTCATTTGTTTTTTTAATATTTCAATGGTATTTTCAATTTCGTTTAATGTTTTTAGCTTAGAACTTTTTTTCTTTAGTAGTTCTTTGAGAGCATCTTCTGAGAAATTATCAGGGATCTTCAAAGATTCATCTATACTTCGTTTTACACTTTTAGGAGTTATATTATATTTCTTATTATATTCGATCTGGATTTTTCTTCTTCTATTTACTTCAGTTATAACTTTTTTTATAGAATCTGTTATTTTATCTGCATAAAGAATAACTTTGCCATTTATATGCCTTGCTGCCCTTCCCATTGTTTGTATCAAGGAAGTTTGGCTTCTCAGAAAACCTTCTTTATCTGCATCAAATATAGCAACAAGACTGACTTCTGGTAAGTCTAAACCTTCTCTTAATAAATTGATCCCCACCAAGATATCAAAATCGCCCCTTCTTAAATTTCTTAGTATTTCAACTCTTTCTAAAGCATCTATTTCTGAATGTAAATATTGAGTTTTAAACCCCATTTCCATTAAATATGTTGTTAAATCTTCTGCCATTTTTTTAGTTAAAGTCGTTGCAAGAATTCGTTCTCCTTTATTTGTTACCTCTCTTGCTATAGAGATAAAATGATCTACTTGATTTTTTGCAGGATGAATTTCTATTTCAGGATCTATTAGTCCTGTAGGCCTGATTAGTAATTCAATAATATTTTCCCCTGACTTTTGCAGTTCATAAGGTCCAGGAGTTGCTGATACAAAAACCACCTGATTCATTGATTTTTCAAATTCTTCGAAGAACATAGGCCTGTTATCTAATGCTGATGGTAAGCGAAATCCGTATTTAACTAATACTTCTTTTCTACTTCTATCGCCAGCATACATTCCTCTTATTTGTGGAATTGTAACATGGCTTTCATCTATAAAGGTAATGAAATCTTCAGGGAAAAAATCTATTAATGTATATGGCCTGCTGCCAGGTTCTCTACCACTTAAATGCCGTGAATAGTTTTCTATACCAGTACAATAGCCAACCTCTTGTATCATTTCAATATCGTATAATGTCCTTTGTTCAATTCTCTGAGCTTCCACTAATTTATTTTCTTTTTTAAATTTTGTTATAACTTCTTGCAGTTCTTCTTTTATAGATTTAATTGCTCTTGATAACCTTTCTTCTGATGTAATAAAATGTTTTGCAGGATATAATATAAAGGAGCTAACAGTTTCAAATGCCTTGCCTGTTAGTGGATCTATAAATTCTATTTCTTCTAATTCATCACCCCAGAAATTTAGCCTTAGTCCCCATTTTTCATATGCGGGATAAATTTCTATTGAATCACCTCTAACTCTAAAGGTTCCTCTTTGAGGAGCAGTGTCATTTCGATCATAATACATATTAATTAATTTTTGTAAAAGTTTTCTTCTTGGATATTCTTTACCAGTTTGTATAAAAAATGTTGATTTTTTGTAGTCTTCTGGTGAGCCAAGTCCATAAATACATGATACACTTGCGATTATTATAACATCTCTTCTTTCCATTAGTGAACTTGTTGCTTTTAGCCTTAGCCTCTCGATTTCATCATTAATACTAGTATCTTTTTCTATATAAGTGTCTGTTGATGGGACGTATGCCTCTGGTTGATAATAATCGTAGTAACTAATAAAATATTCAACAGCATTATTAGGGAAAAACATTTTAAATTCATTATATAATTGCGCAGCCAATGATTTGTTATGAGCAATAACTAATGCAGGCTTGTTAATCTGTTCAATAATATTTGCCATTACAAATGTTTTCCCGCACCCTGTAACACCTAATAAAGTTTGGTATTTATTCCCTTTTTTTATACTTTGCAATAATTCTTCTATTGCTTCTTTTTGTGCTGGTACTACATCAAAATTTGAAACTAATTTAAATTTATTCATTATCTAATTCTTTAAATTCTGCATCTTCAACATCTTTTGGTTTTTCATAGATATCACTACAAGATTCTTGTTTATTATTATTTTCCGGCTGAAACTTATTTACAGCATTTTTTATTTTTTTGATGATTATATAAATTTGATATGCTAAATATAAGAATATTGCCAAGAGAATATATTTCATTCAATTATCTCCTTAAATTGATACTTCTTTTGTTGGTTCTATAATCAACACATTTGTGTTAGTATCATTAAGTTTATTTTTGAAATTTTCTGGTTCTGCTTTAATTATATCAAAAGTTTTGTAGTGTATAGGGATAACATTTTTAGGATTTAAAAATTTTGTTGCAATAATAGCATCATCAATATCCATTGTGAAATTACCACCAATTGGCAGGAATGCATAATCAATTTCATTAGTTTCTCCAATTAATTTCATATCATAAAATAAACCTGTATCACCTGCAAAATAAAATGTTTTACCTTCTAATGTTACCAAAAAACCACATGGATTGCCTGTGTAAATTATATTATTCTTATCATCAATAAATGCAGAACCATGGGTAGCAATTGTTAATTTCACTTTGCCAAATGGAAAGTTAAATGAGCCACCAATATGCATTGGATGGACATTTATATTATGTTTAGATAAGAACATAGCAAGTTCATAAGGAGCGATAACAGTTGCATTATTGTTTTTTGCAATTTCTATAGTATCTCCTATGTGATCTCCGTGACCATGTGATACAAGGATATAATCTGCTTTTATATTAGAAACTTTTATGTTTGATGCCCATGGATTTCCTGTTATAAAAGGATCAAATAAAATATTTGCATCATCTGATTCGATTAGAATTGCAGAATGACCAAAATATTTTATTTTCATAGTATCCTCCTTTTTTGTATGTTAATATAATCATTTTATTGATATAAATCAATTCAAATCTTAAATTTTATTAATAGATTAATAAAATTTCCACTATGGGCATTTCGACTACAGACACTATATTTTATGTTATGAATTTTAAGTTATATGTACTTTAATAATTGCTGATAAATTTTATTTATTTGAAAAACAAATGGTTTAAAATAATTTTAGGTCTCTTTAATGGGGCAATATAGTGTAAATATTGACTAAATATTGACGCAGTATAAATTTTTATGAGGTTGCCAAAAATATCAATTTGCGGTAAGTTAAAATTAATTATTTAATATAAATAAAACATTATTTAGCACAAAGGTATATGTTCAATTTTAATTACTATTCTTGTTGTAATAGTTTATAATTTTGTAAAATTGATTATTTTATTTTTATTATACTATTTTTTAAGATTTATTTAATTTTTGGGTAAAATCATATAAAATATCAGCAGTTATTCCCCAGATTGTGCCGAATTTTGTTCTATACACATAAACTGGATATTTTTGTGGTCTTTGCCATTTTTTTTCATATCTTTTAGGAATTCCTAATTTATCAACAGGAAACAGAATTTCTCCATTTTTTTCTGCTTTTATTTCTATATAAACATGATATATTTCAGGAGGATTTTTTAGAAAATATTGTAAGGGTAGTACAAAAATTTCTTCGACTTCTTTTTTATTTGGAGATAATTCTTTTAAAGAAGTTATTGTTAAATGTCCAATGAAGGTATAGACTAATGCTCCGATTAGTGATACAACTTTATTTAGCCCATCCCATACTTCGATTTTTGATTTTGCTATTCCTAATTCTTCTGATGTTTCTCGAATAGCTGTATCTTTTAAATTTTTATCATGTTTGTCATCAAACCCACCGCCAGGGAAGGAAATCTCTCCTCCCTGGCGAATGTTATTTGCTCTTTTTTCAAACAATATATATATTCCATCTTCAAATTGTATTAATGGAAGAAATACAGATGATATATAAAATCTTTCTTTACATGCAATATCAATACTTTCAGATGCAATTTTGTTTTTAATTTCTTTTAAATCCATTATTTTAAATATTTTTTTACACAATCTTTATGTACAAGAAAAGATAACATTTTTAGTTTTATATAATCATCTCTATAAAAAAGATAGCCTTCAAATTTTCCTTTTCTAGCACTTCTTGATGAATCTTTAATTAGGAACCAATCGTGATCATCAATTGTAGTATAACCAACAATATGAATACCATGATCATCTGTAGTTGTTCTATTATAAATTCTAAATTCGCGGGAGTCCTGGTTTATATATGCCTGAGGTATGTCACATTCTGGAACAATTGCAATATCTTCATATCCATCATATCCAGGTTCTGATACATCTCCTCCTATGGCTATACTATATCCTTTTTTGATTGATTCTTTTATGATTTTGTAAAATATATCAAGTGGGAGATTATAATATTGTTCACTCCTTCTCCAATTATCCGGAACATCTAATAGTACTTTTTTATAAAATGGATATCTTTTTGTTGATACAACAGGAATATAGTCATCCATATTTAGTTTTAATACTTTTTTCAGGAAAGATTTTGGCGTATATTTTTTACCTCTATATTTAAATTCTTTTGGTGGTTCTCCTAAATATCGGTTTAATATTAATTTTACATGAGAGAGAACATAATCTTCATCCCAGATATTGTTTTCTTTTATGTAATCTAAATAGGATGTTATTTCATTTATTAATCTTGAATGATCATGATATTTTTTGCCAGGTAGTATACCTGTATATGCTTCTTCTGGAACTATACCATATTTTTTCCATATATCGATTAAAGCTTCAGCTTCTGAACCTTCTGCTACATAAGAATTTCCATATCTTCTTATATAACGTCTGATTTTTTCAATATATTCCCAATATACAGTATAAATTTCTGATAATTTTATTTTTTGACCGGTTAATCTGTAGACTTCAGATTCAAAAAATGAAGTAGTTGAAAAGCTCCAGCATGTACCAGTTAGATGTTGCGCAACAGGTGGAAAATGGAAAACTTTTTTGAAAGCATCTGGAGATTCTGGTTTTTTTATATTTTTAAGATTTACGCCAAGGACTTTTCTATTTTTTCTTCTTTCTTTTTTTTCTTTTCTAATTTCTTTTAACACAGAATCTTTTTTTGCATTCAAGATGGAATCTTGCTTATTGTTAAGTTCTCTGATTAATTTTAGCAGCGAATCTGGTACATATTTTCTGTAATAAAGAGTATCTGTTGTTTTTGTTTGTGCAAAAATGCTGAAATTGAATAAAATTAATAAAATGATGAAAGATATTTTGGTGAATTTCATACGCCTACTCCTTTTTTAATATTTTTATATAAAATTTATATAGAAAAGTTATAAAATCAAGTTTATTTTTTATTTTTAGACCAATTTAAATTTTTTATTGACTTGACAAATGAGTATTTTTGTGATAAAATTAAGTTAAAAGGAGAGAATTAGTTATGTTAAAAAAAATAGTGAGTATATTACTCTTTTTTTTGTTGCTTTTGATGAAATTATTTTCAGCAGAAGTTGATACAGTTAAAATAAAGGGGGAGGCAATGATATTAAAAAGTCCTGCTTTTGTTAATAATGGTATGATTCCAGCAAAATATACATGTGATGCGGAAGATGTATCCCCAGAATTAATTTGGGAGAATGCACCGGAGGACACTAAATCTTTTGCATTAATATGTGATGATCCAGATGCTCCAATGGGTACATGGGTTCATTGGGTACTTTATAATATCCCTGCAAATGTAAATAAATTACCGGAGAATTTTCCTTCTGATAAAAAATTAGATAATGGAATAACAAATGGAATAAATGATTTTAGAAAATATGGATACGGTGGACCATGCCCTCCTTCTGGCACTCATCGTTATTTTTTTAAATTATATGCGCTTAATGCTACATTAAATCTTAAACCTGGCCTTACAAAATCTGAGTTGTTAAAATATATTGAGAAGCATATAATTGCAAAGGCAGAGTTAGTAGGAAAGTATTCAAGGAATAGATAGAAATATATTATTTTGAGTTATATTTTGATAAAATATTTTTTTTATTTTTAATAATTAGATTGACAAATGGATTTTTTTTTGGTAAAATAGAGGGAAAAAGGAGAGGATAATTATGTTTATAACAGAAATTTATGCTATGGGACAAGCAGGTGCTCAACAGGCACATAATGGTTCGTTAACTCAACAGTTAGTTGCGTTTTTACCATTTATTGTAATTATTTTAATTTTTTGGTTTTTGATTTTTCGTCCTCAACAAAAGAGGCAGAAAGAGTTAAGAGCAATGCTTGATTCATTGAAAAAAGGAGATAAGGTTATTACGAATGCAGGTATTTATGGTACAGTACTGAATATAGTTGACAATAAAGTCATCTTAAAGATTGCAGATGTAAAGGGAGAGGCAGTTAAAATTGAAATATTAAAAAATGGGATTGCTGCAAAGGTAGAATAAGATGGCTATTTTGGATATTAGTGTTGTTGGAGATGATATTTTAAGGAAAAAGTCAGAAATTGTTACTGACTTTGATGAAAAATTAAATAAATTTGTGGATGATATGATTGATACTATGATCGCTTATGATGGGATAGGGCTTGCTGCAAATCAGGTTGGAGTTGATAAAAGAATTTTTGTGATTTATTACAAATTAATAGATAAAACAAAAGATTTTTTAGTGTTGATAAATCCTGAGTTGACTGCTTTTGAGGGAAAATATGAATATGAAGAAGGTTGTTTGAGTGTGCCTGGGATTTTTGAAAATGTAATACGGCCTGAGAAAGTTGAAGTTAAATTTCAAGATATTGATGGAAATGAGCATAAAATCGAAGCAGATGGTTTGCTTGCAAGGGTTATTCAACATGAAAATGATCATTTAGATGGGATTTTATTTATAGATAGGATTCCTAAAACTCGGTTAAAATTGCTTCAGCCTCAATTGAAAAAAATTCAGAATATTTAATGAGATATATATTTTTTGGTAATCCAGAGTTCGCAAGTTTAAATTTAAAATTTCTTATAGAAAATAATAAAATCCCTATTGCGGTGGTTACCAATCCGGATAAGCCAATGGGGAGAAATAGAAAATTAATGCCAACTCCTGTTAAAGAGGTGGCATTGGAATATAATATTCCTGTTATTGAAGTTGATAAATTAAAAGATAATTCTCTTATAGAAAAGCTGAGAAGTTTAGAACCAGATCTTTTTGTTGTTGTTGCGTATAGGATTTTACCATCAGTTTTATTAGATATTCCTAAAAACGGAGCAATAAATCTTCATGCTTCCTTATTACCAGATTATAAAGGAGCAGCACCTATTCAATATGTATTATTAAATGGTGAAAAAGAAACAGGTGTGACTACATTTTTTCTTACTAATAAACTGGATAATGGTGATATTATTTTACAGAAAAGAGTTGAAATAAAAGATTTTTATAATGCAGGTGATTTATATAATGTATTATTAAAGGAGGGAAGTCAATTATTATTAGATACACTGGATTTAATTGAAAGAGGTAATTACCCTACACGAAAACAAGAAGATGGTAATTGGCATTATGCTCCTAAAATTCAAAAAAAAGATATGAGAATAAACTGGAATGAAACTGCAGAGAGAATAAGGAATAAAGTTAGAGCCTTTTCTCCTTATCCTGGAGCTTTTTGCTATTTTCATGATAGAATATTGAAAATATTCGATTGTTTGGTTATAGATGATAAAACGACTGGCAATCCGGGAGAGGTTTTATTAGCAGATGAGAAAAAAGGGTTGTATGTTCAGACAGGAAAAGGGATAATTTCTGTTTTATCATTGCAATTACAGGGAAAGAAAAGGTTAGGATGGTCGGAATTTTTACGAGGAACTAAAATTCAAAGAAGCGATTTTTTTTCTTGACTTTATTAATATTATTTAATATAATTATGCAAAATTTTACGGCGGTATCGTCTAGTGGCTAGGACAGATGGTTCTCAGCCATCAAGCCGGGGTTCGATTCCCCGTACCGCTGTTTTTTTCTTTTATAGATATTAGAGGGTAAATGAGAATAAACAATATGCCTATTATAAAAAATGCCCAGTAAATTGATAATGTATCAATAAGAAATCCAAAAATTATTGAAATTAAAGCTGTTAATATTGTTCTTAGGTTGTTTTGTAAGGATAAGATTGATGCGAAAATATCGGTATTAATTTTTTCATTTATGTATGCAATTGCAATTGGTTTTCTGATATTCTCAATTAGAAATATAAATAAATATATAATAATAATAATGGATAAGAATTTAAATTTATAAAATAGAGCAATCAATAATGCACTTACAATTGCAAAAATAAGAGATATATTTAGTAGTGTTGATTTGGATTTTATTTTATCGAGAGCTTTTTTTGAATTTGCAGAAGCAAAAGATGATAATATATAGAATACAAAATATACAAATGCAATGACAATAGTAGTTTTATGTTCTTTTTTTATAAAAGGCAAAGCAATGATAAATGGACTAAATTGTTTTATGATTGCTTGGATGTAATCTTTTATTGCTTTGAAATATGCTGAATATAATGAGATATTTAGTAAAATTTTAATATTGTACCAGATTTTCAAGTTTTTTTTGATGTCTTTAAATGTTGTTGTTAGTCTTTTGTTTTTGTTTTTAATTTCATAATCTAAATAATTTGGATATGAGAGAATTAAAATAAATGCAATGATATATGGAATTATTGAAAAGAAGAATATTTTTGCTATATTGTGGGATATAATGATAATATAGGCAGAAATTATGACAGATATTGCGCTGCCGATTTGTGATGAGGCTCTTGTGTGCCCGTAGAATTCCACTTTATATTGAGAAAGATTGTTATATTTTAAATATGAATAAATCATTGCTTTATGAGTTCCAGATCTGAAGGCTTCACCAAAACCAAAAAAGAGCATTGCTATTGAAAAAAAATAGAAATCATGAAAAGAATAGAATATGATAAATGAAATTATATATGATGAAAATGATATAAGCATTGCTTTTTTTCTGCCGAAAGCATCAGCAAAAATACCAGAAGGAATTTCTAAAAAGTTAGTTGTTATTTCTTTTATTGCATATAAAATACCTATTTGAGTGAAAGAGATATTATATGTTTTGAGAAATATAATTATAAATGGTTCAAAGTATTTTTGATTTTTTAAAAATCCATAGAGTGCGAATTTATAAAACAGGAGATTGTGATATATATTTTTCATCTTAATATAAATATATTTTAAATTTTTTTCATTTCAATAAAAAAATTTATTGAAAAATATTATTTTTTTATTTATAATTAATTAAGTTAATTAATAAATTATAAAAGTAGTAAGATAAAATAGTAAAAGAGAGAGGATTAAATGGCTACAAGAAGAGAATTTTTAAAAAAATTTACCAAGTTTTCATTATCATTAGTGGCTTTAAATTTTTTAAAATGTTCTTTTAATAGTCAAAAATTACCCAATATAATTATTATTTTTACAGATGATCAAGGGTATGGAGATGTGGGAGTTTATGGCGCAAAAGGATTTCAGACACCAAATTTGGATAGATTAGCAAAAGAAGGAATGCAATTTACTCAATTCTATGCAAGTCAGGCAGTATGTTCTGCATCAAGGGCTTCTTTACTTACTGGATGTTATGCTGAAAGAGTTTCAATTTTTGGAGCATTGGCACCTTGGGATCAAACAGGTTTGAATCATGATGAGCTTACAATTGCTGAATTATTGAAGGGGAAAGGGTATGCAACCGGTATGGTTGGTAAATGGCATTTAGGCCATTATAAAGAATTTTTGCCAATACATCATGGTTTTGATGAATATTTGGGATTGCCCTATTCTAATGACATGTGGCCTGTTGACTATGATGGAAAGCCTGCTACAAAAGGTATAAAATCAATGTATCCTCCTCTGCCTTTGATTGATGGTGATAGTGTTGTAAATTATATAAAAACATTGGATGATCAGGCTACTTTAACTACAAGATATACAGAAAGAGCATTAAAATTTATAGAACAGAATAAGGATAAACCATTTTTTTTATATTTCGCTCATTCTATGCCACATGTACCTCTTGGAGTTTCTGATAAATTTAGGGGTAAAAGTAAGCAGGGGATGTATGGTGATGTTATAGAAGAGATTGATTGGTCAGTTGGTGAGATTTTGAAGATTTTAGATAAGTATAATTTGTCTGATAATACATTAATTATATATGCAAGTGATAATGGACCATGGTTAAATTTTGGTAATCATGCAGGTTCTACTGGTGGTCTTAGAGAAGGGAAAGGAACTGCATTTGAAGGTGGGCCGAGGGTACCTTGTATTATGAGATGGCCTGGTAAGATACCAGCAGGTTCTGTTTGTAATAAATTATCTTCAACAATTGATATTTTACCTACTATAGCTGAAATTGTTGGGTATAAATTACCTAATAAAACAATAGATGGAGTTAGTATTTTACCATTGATGATGGGAGATGAAAACGCTAATCCGCGTAATATTTTTTATTTTTATTATATGGGAGAATTAAGAGCAATAAGAGAAGGGAAGTGGAAACGAGTTTTTAAACATCGTTCACGCTCTTATGTTGGGGTTGAACCGGGCAGGGATGGTTTTCCTGGGCCTTATGCTTTTATAGAAGTTGAACCGGCATTGTATAATCTTGAAGATGATCCGTATGAAACGAAAGATTTATCAGCTGAATATCCTGATATAGTTGCAAGATTAGATTCTTTGGCTGAAATAGCAAGAGAAGAATTGGGGGATAGATTAACCAATAGGAAGGGAAAAGGTATTAGACCACCGGCAAGAAAAGGATTTGATAGAACTATTGAAGTTGATAATCTGGCAAAGGGAGCTGTGATTACTTTAAAAAATCCTCCCAGTGTAAAGTATTATGGTAATGGCGCACAAACCTTGATTAATGGGAAATTCGGTAGCAGGGATATTCATGATTTACAATGGCTTGGATTTGAAGGAAGTGATCTGGAAGCGACAATAGATTTAAAACGAGTTCGTTATATTAAGGAAGTTGATGCTTATTTTATGCAGAATCAATTATCCTGGATTTTTTATCCCAAAGAGGTTATAGCGTATTATTCTATAGATGGGAGAAATTATATTAAATTAGGTGAATATTCAGAATTTATTAAACCAGAAGGTAAAATGGGAGTAAAAAATTTTAGTTTTAAAATATCGAAAAAACTTAGATATATAAAAGTAGTTGCAAAGAATATAAGAACATGCCCAAAATGGCATATTGGATATGGTGGTAAAGCCTGGATATTTTGTGATGAGATTGTAATAAAATGATTTTATCTTGTCTATAATAATTTTTTTATTGACAATTGCTTAAAATTATTTTAATATAGTTTAAATCAAAAAAAGAAACAAAGGAAGATTAAATGGTTAGAATTAAATTTCCTGATGGAAATATAAAAGAGTATAATAATCGTGTAACAGGCCTTGAGATTGCCAAAGAGATATCAAATAGCCTTGCGAGAAAGGCAGTTGCTATTTTAATAGATGATAGAGATGTGATAGATTTGACAAGACCTATTGAAAAAGATTGTTCTATTAAAATTTTGACTTTTGATGATCCTCAAGGGAAGATGGTTTATTGGCATAGTAGTGCTCATGTAATGGCGCAGGCTGTGAAAGATTTATTCCCGGAGACATTGGTTACTATAGGGCCTGCGATTGAGGAAGGATTTTATTATGATTTTGATAGAGATGAGCCATTTACACCAGAGGATCTTGAGAAGATTGAAAATAGAATGAAAGAAATTACTAAAGAGAATGCACCTTTTGTTAGAGAGGAAATATCAAGAGAAGAAGCGTTAAAATTATTTGAAGAAATGGGGGAGAAGTATAAAGTAGAGTTGATAAATGAGCTTCCAGAGGGAGAGGTGATATCAATTTACAAACATTCTTCATTTATTGATCTTTGTAGAGGGCCGCATTTACCTTCTACGGGAATGATAAAAGCTGTGAAATTATTGAGTATTGCTGGTGCTTATTGGAGAGGCGATGAAAATAATAAGATGTTGCAAAGAATTTATGGAATTTCCTTTCCTGATAAAAAATTATTAAAAGAATATTTGAATAGATTAGAGGAAGCGAAGAAGAGAGACCATAGAAAATTAGGTAAAGAATTAGAATTGTTTGATATAAATAATGAAATAGGTCCTGGGCTTGTACTCTGGCATCCTAAAGGAAGTATTATAAGGAATGAGATTGAAAATTTCTGGAAAAATGAGCATTTTAAGGCAGGTTATCATTTGTTATATACGCCTCATATTGCAAGGATTGATTTATGGGAAACGAGTGGGCATTTAGGTTTTTATAATGAGAATATGTTTTCGCCGATGAAGGTAGAAAATTCTTTTTATCAGCTAAAGCCTATGAATTGTCCTTTTCATATTAACATATATAAAAGTAAATTAAGAAGTTATCGTGAGTTGCCTATCAGATATGCTGAACTTGGGACAGTATATCGTTATGAAAGAAGTGGTGTTTTGCATGGTTTGATGAGAGTGCGAGGTTTTACTCAGGATGATGCACATGTTTATTGTACTCCAGAGCAGTTGAAAGATGAAATATCAAAAGTATTAAATTTTACTTTATTTATATTGAAAACTTTTGGTTTTGAAAGGTATGAGGTTTATTTATCAACTCAGCCTGAAAAATTTGTAGGTTCTCAGGAGAATTGGGATATAGCTACAGAATCTTTAAAAGATGCTTTAGAATCAATAGGATTGGAATATGAAATAGATCCGGGGGAAGGCGTTTTTTATGGTCCTAAAATAGATATAAAAATTAAAGATGTATTAAATAGATCATGGCAATGTTCTACTATTCAGGTAGATTTTAATTTGCCTGAGAGGTTTGGCATATCTTATATTGGAGAAGATGGAAAAGAGCATCAGCCTATAATGATACATAGAGCATTGATGGGTTCTTTAGAAAGATTTTTTGGCATATTGATTGAGCATTATGCGGGTGATTTCCCTCTCTGGCTGGCACCAGTTCAGCTGGCTATTATCCCCGTTTCTGAAAAATATTTAGATTTTGCAAAAGAAATCTCTGATATATTTTTAAAAGAAGGTATAAGGGTTTTTGTAGATACCAGAAATGAGAACCTTAAGTATAAAATTAGAGAATCAGAGATGCATAAAGTGCCATATATGGCTATTGTTGGAGAAAAGGAAAAAGAATCCGGGAATTTATCTCTTAGGCAGAGAAAAATAGGAGATAGAGGTTCTATTTCTATTGATGATTTAATTAAAGAAATGAAAGAAAAAATAAATAATAAAACAATTTAGCAGGAGGAAAGACTATTAAGGCTGAGAATTTACGTATTAACTATGAGATTCGCGCACCTAAAGTGAGATTGATAGACGATAAAGGAAAACAAGTGGGGATTGTATCTGTAAATGATGCAATAAAATTAGCAGAAGAACGAAATCTTGATTTAGTGGAAGTGGCACCAGATGCAAAACCGCCCGTATGTAGAATATTGGATTATGGAAAGTATAAGTATAAGATTAATAAAAAACAAAAATTGGCAAAGAAAAAACAACATAAGATTCAAGTAAAAGAAATAAAAATGCGTCCTAAGATTGATAAACATGATTTAGATGTTAAAATAAAGCATATTAGATCTTTTCTTGAAAATGGCGATAAGGTTAAGTTGACAGTTCGGTTTAGAGGTAGGGAATTATCGCATCCAGAGTATGGTTATGAGGTATTAAATAATTTGATAGAAACTTTAAAAGATATTTCTAATGTGGAAGTGGAGCCTAAATTGGAAAATAGGTTGATGCAGATGGTTCTTGCTCCAAAGAGCCAGAAACAATTAAAAGAATTACAAAAAAAACAAAAAGGAGATGAAAATGCCGAAGATAAAAACTCATAGAGGAGCTGCAAAGAGGTTTAAAAAAACAGGCAAAGGAAAAATTAAAAGAGATAGATCTTTTGCAAGCCATTTGATGCTTAATAAATCTTCTAAAAGAAAAAGAAATTTAAGGAAAAATGTTATTGTTGCAAAAGCAGATGAAAAAAGAGTTAAACAATTGATACCATATCTATAGAAGGAGTGGAATAATGACAAGAGTTAAATCAACTGTTGCTTCTCATAGAAGAAAGAAAAAAATATTAAAGCAAGCAAAAGGGTATTGGGGAAGAAGAAAGAATTTAATTAGAACTGCTACAGAAGCAGTAGAAAGAGCGTTGCAATTTTCTTATGTTGGTAGAAAATTAAGAAAAAGAGATTTTAGAAAATTGTGGATTGTTAGGATTAACGCTGCATGTAGAGAAAATGGAATTTCTTATAGTAAATTTATTAATGGTTTGAAAAAAGCTGAAATTAATTTAAATAGAAAATATTTGGCAGATCTTGCTGTTAATGATCCTGTTGCTTTTAAAAGTGTTGTTGAACAGGTTAAACAGGCTTTGGCTTAAGAAATGGATATTATTGAAAAGTTAAAAAATATTAGAAAAGAAGCCGAAAAAGAGCTTAAAGAAATTTCAAAAATCTCTGATTTATTAGAGTTTAAAAGTAAATATTTGAATAAAAAAACAGGTAAAATAACTGAGATTTTGAAATTATTGCCAGAACTTGCTGTTGATATGAAACGAATTGTTGGTAAAGAAGCTAATATGTTGAAAAAGGATATTGAAGCAGAAGTTAAAAAAATAGAAAAAGCTTTAAGCTCTAAAAAAGATTTAGTTTTTTATGATATTACTTTGCCGGGGACTTATGTTTCTAAAGGATATAAAAATATTATATTAAAGGTGTTAGAAGATTGTAAGAGTATTTTTTCTAATGTAGGGTTTGATATAGTTGAAGGTCCCCAGGTAGAGACAGATTATTATAATTTTGAAGCACTTAATATACCTGAAGATCATCCTGCAAGAGATATGCATGATACTTTTTATGTATCAGAGCATATTTTATTGAGGACACATACATCTCCTGTTCAAATTAGAGTTATGGAAAAACAAAAGCCTCCTATTGCAATGATTTCGCCAGGTCCCTGTTATAGAAGTGATACTCCTGATGCTACACATTCTCCGGTTTTTCATCAGATAGAGGGGTTGTATGTTGATAAAAATGTAAGTTTTGCAGATTTAAAAGGAATTTTGACATATTTTTTTCAATCATTTTTTTCAAAAGATGTAAAGTTGCGTTTTAGGCCTTCATTTTTCCCATTTACAGAGCCAAGTACAGAGGTAGATATAAGTTGCATTTTTTGCGGTGGTAAAGGTTGTAATGTTTGTAAACATACTGGTTGGATAGAGGTAGCCGGAGCTGGTATGGTTGATCCTGAAGTTTTTAAATATGTTGATTATGATACTGAAATTTATAGTGGTTATGCTTTTGGTATGGGTGTTGAAAGGATTACAATGTTAAAATATCAGATTAATGATATAAGATTATTTTTTGAAAATAATTTGAATTTTTTAAACCAATTTTAAAAAGATATGAGATTTAGTTATAAATGGTTATCGGAATTTGTTGAAATCAATTTTTCCCCAGAAGAATTGGTTGATAAATTGACCAATGCAGGGCTTGAAGTAGTAGCATTTGAAAAAAGATTACAGGATTTATCAAATTTAGTGGTTGGTAAAGTTATAGAATCTAATAAACATCCAGAGGCTGATAAATTATCTGTATGTAAAGTTGATGTTGGAACAGAATTATTGCAAATAGTATGTGGAGCGCCTAATGTTAAGGCAGGGCAAACAGTACCGGTTGCTTTAATTGGAGCAGAATTACCGGGAAATTTTAAGATAAAAAAAGCAAAGCTTCGAGGTATAGAATCATATGGTATGATATGTTCTGCTAAGGAATTAGAATTATCTGAAGAGCACCAAGGTATCCTTGTATTGCCAGATGATTTAGAAGTTGGAAAGCCTTTAAATGAAGTAGAATATTTTGATGATTATGTCTATGAGCTTGAAATTACTGCTAATAGGCCTGATGCTTTATCGATAATTGGAATAGCCCGAGAAATTTCTGCATTGTTTAATACTCCGTTGAAAAAACGTGAATTTAACTTGGAGAATGAATTAGAGATATCTGATGAGTTTGATATTGAAATTGAAGATTTGCAGGGATGTCCGAGATATTGTGGGAAGCTTATTAAGGATGTTCAGATAACAGAATCTCCATACTGGCTAAGAAATAAGATTGAAATAGCAGGTATGAGATCTATTAATAATGTTGTTGATATAACAAATCTTGTTATGATTGAATATGGACAACCTCTGCATGCTTTTGATTATCAAAAGCTGCCAAATAAAAAAGTAATTATAAAAAAGGCTGAAAAAGGTCAAAAATTTACAACATTAGATGATGTTGAAAGGCAGTTAGATGAAAATATTTTAATGATTACTGATAATGGTGAACCAATTGCAATTGCTGGTGTTATGGGTGGTGCTGAAACAGAAATAGATTCCTCAACGAAAGATATTTTTCTCGAAAGTGCTTATTTTGATCCTAAGGCAATTTTTAGAGCTCGAAGGATATTAGGATTGCATACAGAAGCATCTAATAGGTTTTCAAGAGGAGCAAATCCTGAGATAACAGCTTATGCTGCGGACTATGCAGCGTATCTTTTTAAGAATTTGGCCAATGCAAAATATATTTATAGAACAGTAGATGTTTATCCGAATAAACTTGAGAAGAAACAAATTATTTTTTCTTACGATAGTCTGAAGCAAAAAGTTAATCTGGATATAGAGAAGTCAGTAGTAGATTCTATTTTTACAAGCATTGGCATTGAAATAAAAAGTAGAAATAATTCTGAACTGGAATGCATTGTTCCTTTGTATCGGCATGATTTATCGAGGGAAATTGATTTAATAGAAGAAATAGCACGTATTTATGGTTATGATAAGATACCAGTTTCTAATCAGATAACTTTAAATTTTAAAGTTAAAGATAATTTATTTGAAGAAAATCTTTATAAATTAGTGGATAATTATTTTTTAGGAAATGGTTTTAATAGGATTCTCACAAATCCACTAATCGATACCGAATTTTCAGGGTATTTTTCTTCTAAAGATAAATTTGTGAAAATATTAAATCCATTGAGCAAGGAATTAGATGGCTTAAGACAATCATTAATTCCTGGACTTATTAAGACTCTTAGATTAAATGTAAATAGATATCATGAAATTGTTAAGTTATTTGAAGTAGGGAAGATATTTATTTCTAATGGTTTTTCTGTTTTGCCTGATGAAAGATATAGGTTATCAATTGGTATTGCTAATTGGAAGAATCAGAATTTTTGGAGAACAACGGATCAGGAACTTGATTTTTATTATTTAAAAGGTATTGTTGAAAATTATTTATATCTGGTTGGATTATCTGAAGAATTGTTAGAATTTAGAAAATCTAATTTAGATTTTTTAGATAAAGATTTTCAAGCAGAGCTTGTTTATGGAGACAGGATAATAGGTTTTATTGGTTTATTAAATAAAGATTTAAGTGAAAAATTTGAAGTAAAAAAAGATTTTGTAGTTTCTGAATTAGATTTTGATTTTCTTTTAGAATTTTATAAAGAAAGACAATTTATTTTGAAAGAGATAGTCCCATTTCCTTTCATTGATAGAGATATTTCTTTTATTGCAAGGTCAGATTTTAGTTTTAGAAAATGTTATAATTTGATTAAGGGCATAGGCAAGAATCTTATTCAGAATGTTTATTTAAAAGATTTGTATAAAGGTAAGAATATGGCTTCAGATGAGGTTGCAATAACTATAAAAATTATTTATCGAGATAAGAAGAAGACATTGACAGATGAAAGTGTTAATAGGGTAAACGAGAAGATTAGAATGCAGATGAGTAAAACTTTTGATTTGGTTTTAAGATAAAGAGGTTCGGTGTGGAACTTGAGATTTTAGATAAGTTAGAAGGTAAGATAAATTTTTTATCTCAGCGAGTAAAGATATTAGAAGAAGATAAAAAGAATTTAGAATTAATTAAAGAGCAATTAGAGAATGAAATTAAGCAATTAAAATATAAATTAAATGATTTGGAAGATGAAAATAAAAGGTTGAAAGATATTGAAAAAAGTTTTAGTGAGTTGAAGAATAAAGAAGAAGAGATTGCAGTTCGTATTAAGAGAATGTTAGATTTATTAGAAGATTAAAAAAAAACGGCTATCACGAAATGAAGAGAGTAGTAAATATTACTATACATGGAAATAAATTTAATTTAAAAACAGATGCAAGTGATGAATATGTGAGAAATTTAGAGGATTTTGTTAATACAAAGATAAAAGAGATAGAGAGTAAGGCACCGTTTCAATCAACAGAGAAAATAGCATTGCTTGCAGTTTTTTTTATTGCGGATGAATTTTTCACCTATAAAAAAGAACAGGATGAAAAATTAGATAAAATTGAAAAACGCATGAAAGATTTGTTAGATAAATAAACCCTGCTTTGCTCGTGATAGTCGGGAAAATTTGAGCCAACACTCAAAATTTTGAGACAATCTTTTGAAGTGGCTTGTCTGCTTCATTGGATTGTCTCTAATTGAACCGCAAGGTTCAAATCTCCAAACTACACGGCAAAGTGGGGTTTTTTAATAGGTTTTTATTTTTGAGATTGGAAACAAGAATTTGAACATAACAAAATGACTGCGATTAAAGGAGGAAAATAGATGAGTACAGTTATAAGTTCTGTTATAGGATTTTTATTGGCTTTTGGAGTTGGCTTTTTTATTGCTAAAAAAATTTTTCAGACAAAGATCCAAAATGCTGAAATACAATCTAAAAAAATTATAGAGGAAGCGGAAAAGGAAGCTTCATTAATTAAAAAAACAGCATCAATTGAAGCTAAAGATGAAATGTATAGACTCAAACATAAATTTGAAGAAGAAACTAAAAGCAAGAGGTTAGAACTTCAGGAGATTGAGAAGAAGTTAATGCAGCGAGAGGCTTCAATAGAAAAGAAAGCGGAGTTTATTAATAAAAAGGAATTGGATGTTAGTACTAAGGAAGAAGAGCTTAATAAACTCAAAAAAGAACTTGAGAAGAAGGAACAAGAAGTCAGTCAATTAGTAGAACAAGAAGTGAAGAAATTGGAAGAAATTTCAAAATTGACAGAAGAAGAAGCTAAAGATTTGTTATTGAAAGAAGTTGAGGAAAAAGCAAGAAGAGAGGCTTTACAAAGAGCAAAGGAAATTAAAGAAAATGTTATAAAAAATGCTGAAAAAGAAGCTAATGAGGTTATTGTTCAGGCAATACAGAGATGTGCTGCTGATGTAAGTGTTAATTCAACAGTTTCTACAGTAGATTTAGGTAATGATGATATGATGAAAGGTAGAATTATTGGTAGAGAAGGAAGAAATATAAAGCATTTTGAAGAGATTACAGGGGTTGATGTTATTGTTGATGATTCTCCTGGTTTTATTGTATTATCTGCTTTTAATACATTAAAAAGAGAAATAGCGAAAAGAGCTATGGAAATTCTTATTAAAGATGGAAGAATTCATCCGGGTAGGATAGAAGAAGTTGTTGAGAAAGTGGAAAAAGAATTTGAGAAGAATATGATTGAAGAGGCAGAAAATGTGTTATTTGATCTGGGAATACATGATTTACATCCAGAATTAGTTAAGTTATTGGGGAAATTGAAATATAGAACTTCATATGGACAGAATGTATTGGCTCATTCAAAAGAAGTTGCAATTATTAGTGCAGGTATTGCTGCAGAACTTGGTTTGAATGTTACTCTTGCCAAAAGAGCAGGACTTTTGCATGATATTGGTAAGGCTATTGATAGAGATATGGAAGGAACTCATACAGAAATTGGTTATGAATATGCGAAACGCTATGGAGAAAAGGATATTGTTCTTAATGCTATACTCGGTCATCATGAAGATGTAGAACCAATTAGTCCAATTACAGTTATTGTACAGGCTGCTGATGCAATATCCGGAGCAAGACCTGGTGCAAGAAGAGAAAGTCTTGAACAATATATTAGAAGATTAGAGAGATTGGAAAATATTGCTGATTCTTTTGAAGGTGTTGAGAAAGCTTATGCTATACAAGCAGGAAGAGAAGTGAGAGTTATTGTTAATCCTAAAGAAATAGATGATCTTGGAGCCGACGAACTTGCTTCTAATATTGCTGAAAAAATAAAAAATGAATTAGAATTTCCGGGACAAATTAAAGTTACCGTTATTAGAGAAAAGAGGGCGATAGAATATGCAAAATAATTTTAATATTATTTTTATAGCTGACATTGTAGGGCGGGCAGGTAGGAGCTTTTTTACTGAGAAAATAAATTATTTAAAAGAAAAATATGATCCTCTTTTTATTATAGCTAATGGAGAAAATTCCGCAGGTGGTCTTGGTATTACGGTTGATATAGTTTATAAGTTATTTCAGTCAGGAGTTGATATTATAACAACGGGTTCTCATGTGTGGGATAAAAAAGATGTTGAGTTCGTTTTAGAAAAGGAATCCAGATTATTAAGACCTTTGAATTATACAACAGAGGTGCCAGGCAGTGGTTATGCTTTTATAGAAAAAGAAGGAATAGTATTAGCCGCTGTTAATCTTGAGGGAAGAACTTTTATGAAGCCTATAGATTGCCCATTTGCAGCATTAGAAGAACGTATTGATTTTATTAGAAAAAAAACCAATTACATTATAGTTGATTTTCATGCCATATCAACAGCAGAGAAGAAAGCTTTTGGGTTTTATTTTGATGGTAGGATTTCTGCTGTTATTGGTTCTCATACTCATGTTCAGACTGCTGATGAAGAAGTATTACCTGGTGGAACAGCTTATATAACAGATGCCGGAATGACAGGTGCTCATTATTCTGTTATGGGGTTTGAACCTTCTCAAAGTATATATAGATTTTTAACTCAGATTCCTATGAAGTTAAATTCATCAAAAAATTTACCTAAATTAGAAGGTGTTGTTGTAAATATTAATAAATCAACAGGTTTGGCTAATGGTATTGAAAGGTTTTCAATAAAAAAGAGTTATGATTGAAAATTTACTCAGTAGTTTAAATTCTTTAAAATTTTATGCTCAAGATAAAAAACTCGATGGTAGAAAAATTGCCAGAGAGATTAAACAAATTATTAAGGATTTTGCTTTTCGATTAGATAGAAAACCTACTTTGGCAATTGTTAATTCTGGATTAGATCCTGCTTCTAATTATTATGTTAAGTCAATTATTAAAAATTTTAATAAAATTGGACTAAATGCTATTGAAAAAAAATTTGAGCCTGGCATTAGTCAACAAGAATTGATTTCTTTGATTAATAATTTGAATAGTTCTAATGAAATAGATGGAATTCAAGTACAGGTTCCTTTACCAAAGCATTTAAATACTCAAATGATTCTTGATGCAATATCAGAATATAAAGATGTGGATTGCCAGTCAACTAAGAATTTAGGCAAGCTGGTAACAGGTAATAATATTTTATTTTATCCTAATACTGCTTTGGCTATATATTCATTGTTAAAATATTATGATATAAAACCAGAGGGGAAAAATGTTGTTATTTTGAATAGAAGCATTGTCATTGGAAAGCCTCTGGCTTTAATGTTGTTAGAAAAGGATGAGTATGCAAATGCTACTGTTACTGTATGTCATTCAAGAACACAGAATCTTGAGGAATATTTATTAAATGCTGATATTTTGATAATTGGAATTGGCAGGGCTAATTTTATAAAATCATCTATGATAAAAAAAGATGCAGTAGTAATAGATGCAGGAATAAATGATATTATAGTTGATGGTAAGCATAAGATGGTTGGAGATGTTGATTTTGAAGATGTTTATAACAAAGTTAGTTTAATAACACCTGTTCCAGGAGGGGTAGGTAGTATAACAACTTCTTTATTAATGTTTCAAACATTAAAAGCTTTTTTATATAGGAAAATAAAAAATGAATAATATAGAAAATTCACTAATGGAGAAACCATTAACAATATATGAATTGACATTACAGATTAAAAATTTACTTGAAGATTCATTTCCAGTTGTATATGTTGTAGGAGAGATTTCAAATTATAAGAGGCATTCTTCAGGTCATATATATCTTACGCTAAAAGATGATAAGAGTCAGATTCAAGCTGTTATATGGAGATCTACTGCTCAGAATATAAAATTTAATTTAGAGAATGGGTTAAAAGTTAATGTATTTGGCAAGTTAGCAGTATATGAAAAAGGAGGTAATTATCAGATTATAATTTCCTCTTTGATGCCTGCGGGTTTAGGAGAGCTTCAGCTTGCTTTTGAGCAATTGAAGAAGAAATTGGAACAAGAAGGATTATTTGATGAGAAATTTAAAAAACCTATACCGGCATTTCCTGAGATTATTGGAGTTGTTACTTCAAGAACCGGAGCAGCAATAAGAGATATAATAAAAGTATTGAGAAGACGTTATCCTTCAGTTGATATAATTTTAAGACCAGTGAGGGTACAGGGAGATACTGCTGCAGCTGAAATTGCTCAAGCAATTAAAGAATTTAATGAATATGGGAAAGTTGATGTCTTAATTGTTGGTAGAGGCGGTGGCTCTTTGGAGGATTTATGGGCTTTCAATGAAGAAATTGTTGCAAGGGCTATTTTTGAATCGAAAATACCTATTATTTCTGCAGTAGGTCATGAAATAGATTTTACTATTGCTGATTTTGTTGCTGATATACGAGCAGCTACTCCATCTGCTGCAGCTGAGATTGCTGTTAAGGATATTAAGGAATTAGAAAATAAAGTTATATTAATGAAGCAAAAATTAGTTGTAACTATGATTTCTATTTATAATAATTATAAACAAAGGTATAAAAGAGCAAAGCGTATACTAAATTATGAACGTATGATTGATTTATTGAACCAAAAAATACAGTATATTGATAGTTTAACTTCTCGATTGAAAAATAATTTTGAAAATAAAGTAGAATTAAAAAAACAACATGTTATTTCATTAAAAAGACATTTAGAAGCATTGAATCCTAAAAATATTTTGGATAGAGGGTATTCTATTACTTTATCTTTGGATGATAAAATAATTAATTCAAAGAATAATATTAATAAAAATATGAAAATTAAAACCATTGTAAAAGATGGTGATTTTACTTCTATTATTGAATGAAAATTTTATATAGATATATTTTTAAGGAATTATTACCGCCATACTTTTTTTCTATTTTTTTAATAACTGGTATTATGGTTGTTAATGAATTTATTTTAATTACAGATATGATTTTGAAAAAAGGGGTTGAATATTCTGTAATATTTAAGATGGTATATTTAAGTCTTGCGCATATTATTGCTCTTTCTATTCCTATGAGTGTATTGCTTGCTACAATTATGACTTATGGAAAATTGACTGAAGACAATGAAATAATGGCTATAAAAGCAAGTGGAATAAGCCTTTATTCTCTTTTAATTCCTTCTTTATTATTTGGACTGATAAATACAGGAATAATTTTTTATTTTAATAATAATATATTGCCAGATGCGAATTATTATTTAAAAAATTTAGAATTTAGAATTAAGGCTTCTACTCCCACTATAGCTTTGGAAGAAGGCAAATTTAATAAAATTGGTGATAGTTTCGTGTTATTTTGTGATAATCTTGATAGAAAAAAAAATTATATGAAGAATGTTGTCATTTATGATTATAGCAAGGGTAGAACTCCTGATATTATAACTTCCAAAGATGGTATAATTGCTTATGATGCTAATAAGGATATTATGATATTAAAATTAAACTACGGTGAAATTTATAAATTTAATAAAAAAAATGACGGGGGATATTCTTCTATAAAGTTTAATGAACTTGTATATAAGTATAATTTGAGTTCTGATAGTACCAGGGATTTTGTTTTTAATCGAGGGCAGAGGGAGATGAACATATCAATGATGAATAGTTATATTGATACTTTAAAAATGAGAATTAAAAATACTAAAAATAGGTGTAAGAAATATATTAGAAATGATTTATCAATTTTGTTGATGGGAAGAAAACCTATTACTATGACAACATATTATAGATTGAAAAATGAGGTGAACATTAAAAAAAATTTGGAATATCAAATTAATCAATATAAAGTAGAAATTCATAAAAAATTTGCGATTGCATTTGCTTGTATTATATTTGTTTTACTTGGAGTTCCATTGGGAGTAAGATCGAAGAGAGGGGGAGTGGGACCCTCTATTATAATTAGTATGATATTTTTTGTACTATCGTGGGGGAGTTTACTTGTAGGTGAAGAGCTTGGTGATAAAGGGGTGGTTCCACCATGGCTTGCAATGTGGTTTTCAAATATTATATTTTTAATTTATGGGATTTTTATTTTATACAGAACAGTTAGAGAGACAAGATTTATAAAATGGGATCGATTCGATAGATTGAAGAGAAAATTATTTCCCGGGTAGAATATAATAGTGGAGAAGTGAATTAGATCATAATTCATAAATATTTTAATATCATTGTAGATGAACATAAACAAATTCTATAATAGTAATGAGATATAATTTTAGCAATATTAATTTAGTTATGGGCGTCTTTAGTGTTTTTTATTTAGTTGATATTTTTATTTATCATTTATTTTATTTTTTTAATTATTTGATTTTTTTTAGTAAAAGTATTATTTGATTAAAGTAATTTTTTTATGAAATATTTTATTATTTATTTGTAATTTTAGGAAATATATTCCGGATGAGATGTCATTATTAAAATTAATTTTTATAATATTGCTATGTAGAGCAGAATAGGATTTAGAAAAAATATTTTGCCCATTTATATTATATATATTGATTTTTAATAAATTATATTTATAGTCATTTAATGAAATATAACAGAATTTATTGCAAGGATTTGGGAATATTTTTAATGCTATTTTTTGAGCCATTATATTTTTATTTTTGAGAGAAGTATTGTTTGTGATAGTATTATATATGGAAGATAAAAGAATACTATTGTCAGAATCTTGATTTAGTGCCCATATCATAACACCATTTAATTGATTATCGATAGCATATTTTGTTTTTATTGCTATAGAAAGAGAATCATCATAAGTAATTAAGGCATTTTCTGAAGTATTTGTTAAATATGGAACTTTGGATATATCATCCCAGTTATATTTCCATCCTTTATTTAAGTAAGTAATTATATCTCGGTATAAAACACCTGAACATTCACTAAAAGATGTGTAAAGTTTATCAGTATTAAATTTTTTACCATAGAAAGGTACACCTAATACGAGTTTTTGAGGACTTAGCTTCCGCTGTTTGATTAGATATTCTATTGATTGAGAGATTGAACCGTCATAACAATTCGAAGGAGCATATAATGGTGCATTATGACCACTATGAGATGACCAGCTTCCATGGTAATCGTATGACATTAAATTGAACCAATCTATATGTTCCTGTAATTTTTCATAATCAAACCATTGTCCATAATATCCGCCATTGGGAATTGCCATTGTAAGCAATAATTCAGGATATTCTTCATTTATTTTGGATTTTAACTCTTTTATTAATAGTGTTAAATTTTCCTTATCAGAGTTTGAAGAGGGAAATTCCCAGTCAATATCAATTCCGTCAAAATCATAATCAATACAGAAATTTATGATACTATTAATAAAATTTTGCCTTAGTTTTTGCTTTTTTATTATATTTGAAAAATTGATCAGTCCACCCCATCCTCCAACAGAAATAAGAATTTTTTTATTATTATCGTGAATAATATTATTAAGAGATGGAATGATAATATTATCAGAAATTATAATTTTGCCATTATCGTTTACTTTTTCTATGAATGCATAATTAATATGTGTTATATATTGTATTTTTATATTTTCAGGTGGTAACTGATAAATACTCCAATATGGATAATAACCTATTATTTTATAATCTGCTGCTTTAATAAAAATTAATAAAATAAAAAGATATATAAGAATAAATTTTTTCATTAATTGCCGAAGGCGGGACTCGAACCCGCACAGGCAGTCGCCTACTACCCCCTCAAGATAGCGTGTCTACCAGTTCCACCACTTCGGCATTGAATAATTTATTTTTTAGGAGTTTGTTGTTGCTTGGGTTGTTGTTTTTGCTGCTGTGGTTGTGATTGCTGTTTGTTTTGGTTTTTTGTTTTTGTATTTTGTTCTTCTGATAATTGTTGAGCGGCACTTGTTGGAATTTGCTGTTCTTGTCTTATTAAATTTTCTACATTGCTTTTATAGGAAGATTTATATTTACCACTCATATAAAAATGCATAATTATTATTAATACAAAAAACACAGTTGCCAGAATTGTAGTGGCTTTTGTTAAAAAAGTCGCTGTACCTCTGGTGCCTAAAAAGTTTGTAGCCATTCCACCACCTAATCCAGCAGCAAGTCCACCACCTTTACTTGATTGTAGTAATATCACAGCAATAAGTAAAATAGCTACTATCAAAATTAGCAGAAATAAAAAATATTCCATGAAGTTCTCCTATTGAAAATTAATAATCCTTAAGAATGATTCAGCTTTAAGACTTGCACCACCAACCAATGCTCCATCAATATCCATTTGAGACATCAATTGGTCAATATTATCTGGTTTTACACTACCACCGTAAAGAATTCTAACCTCTTCTGCAGAATCAAAACCGTATTTGTCTGCAATTGTTAGGCGTATAAAATTATGCATTTCTTGAGCTTGTTCAGGTGTTGCTGTTTTGCCTGTTCCTATTGCCCATATTGGTTCATATGCAATAACCATTTTTTTGATTTCTTCTGCTATAAAGCCATCTAAGGCATTTATAATTTGAGATTTAACAACGTCTTTTTCTTGTCCTGCTTCTCTTTGAGGGAGATTTTCACCAACACATAATATCGGTACTAAATTATTATTCAATGCAATTTTCAATTTCTTTGATAATAAAACATCATTTTCTTGAAAATATTCTCTTCTTTCAGAATGGCCGACTATAACATATTTGCAGCCAATACTATTCAACATTTTTCCACTTACTTCGCCTGTAAAAGCACCTTCTTCTTCCCAGAATAAATTTTGCGCACCAACTTTAATTGGAGTTTTTTCTGTTAGTTTTACAGCTAAATCTATGAAAGGGAATGGAGGACAGATTAAAACTTCTCTGTCCTCCAGATTATTATCGATACCTTTTACTAATCCATTGAGCAATTCTTCGGCTTCTTGATAAGTTTTATTCATCTTCCAGTTGCCAGCAATTAATGGTAATCTATCCATTATTATTTCCTTTCACCCTTAGTCTATTGCTTCAATACCAGGTAATTTTTTACCTTCTAAAAATTCTAAACTTGCACCACCACCTGTTGAAATATGAGTCATTTTATCTGCAACGCCTGCTTTTTTTACAGCAGATACAGAATCACCACCGCCGATTACAGATACCACTCCTTTTTCTTCTGTAGCTTTAGCTAATGCTTTAGCTATTTCTATTGTTCCTTTAGCAAAATTTTCCATTTCAAATACACCCATTGGTCCATTCCATACAACAGTTTTACTCGAATTAATAACTTCTTCAAATTTTTTGATACTTTCCGGGCCAATATCTAATCCCATCCAGCCATCTGGGATTTTATCAAAAGGAACAATTTTAATATTAGCATCATTTTTAAATTCATCAGCTACCACAATATCAACAGGGAAATGAATTGTAATATTTTTTTCTTTAGCTTTATTTAAAATTTCTTTTGCAACATTTATTTTATCTTCTTCCAATAAAGATTTTCCAACATTATATCCCATTGCTTTGTAGAAAGTAAATATCATTCCGCCGCCAATTATTAAAGCATCAACTTTATCTAAAAGATTATTTATAACATCAATCTTGCCGGAAACTTTTGCACCACCTAAAATAGCAATAAATGGTCTTGCTGGATTTTCAATAGCTTGACCTAAATATTTTAGTTCTTTTTGAATAAGATATCCAACTGCTTTTTCTGATAAATAATGAGCAACACCTTCTGTTGATGCATGAGCTCTATGAGCTGTACCAAAAGCATCATTTATATAAACATCAGCTAAAGAAGCTAATTTTTTTGCAAATTCAGGGTCATTTTTAGTTTCTTCTTTATAAAATCTTAAATTTTCTAAAAGAAGAACATCCCCTGCTGATAATTCAGAAACAGCTTTTTCTACTTCAGAACCAATACAATCATTAACAAATTTTACTTCTTTACCTAATAGCTCTGATAATCTTTTTGCAACAGGTTTTAAGCTAAATTCTGGCTTTCTTTCTCCTTTTGGCCTGCCAAGATGTGACATTAATATTAATTTTCCACCTTCTTCAATTACTTTTTTGATTGAAGGTAGAGCTGCTTTTATTCTTGTGTCATCTGTAATATTTTGATTTTTGTCAAGAGGGACATTAAAATCTACTCTCATAAGGACTTTTTTGTCCTTAAGATTTAAATCGTCAATTGTTCTTTTTTGCATTGTTATTGGCCCTTTTTTATAATAAATCAGCTAATTTTTCTGCTAAATTTACTACTCTATTTGAATAACCCCATTCATTGTCATACCATGAGACAACTTTTACCAAGTTACCATCTTTAACCTGTGTTAATAAAGAATCAAAAATAGATGAATGAGGATTGCCAATTATATCTGTACTTACAACAGGATCTTCACAATATTCTAAAATTCCTTTCATTTCACCTTCTGCATATTTCTTCATTGCCGCACTAACTTCTTCTACAGTTACATTTTTTTCTAATTCGCATGTTAAATCTACAACGGAACCGTCTGGAGTGGGTACTCTCATTGCATAGCCATCAAGTTTTCCATCCAATTCAGGAATTACTAAACCGATAGCTTTTGCTGCACCAGTTGTTGTAGGAATAATAGATAACCCCGCTGCTCTTGCTCTTCTTAAATCTTTATGAGGTAAATCTAAAACTCTTTGATCATTTGTATATGAGTGAACAGTTAGCATTAATCCTTTTTTGATGCCAAATTCTTTATGTAGAACTTTAGCAATTGGCGCTAAGCAATTTGTTGTACATGATGCGTTTGAGAAAATTTCATATTCTGGTTTGATATCCTCTTCATTTACTCCCAATACAACAGTTGCATCTACTTTATCTTTTGCAGGAACTGTTAAAACAACCTTTTTTGCACCTGCTTTTAGATGCTTTGCAACTTGTTCTCTTTTTCTAAATACACCAGTAGATTCAATTACTAATTCCACACCCAGCTCTTTCCATGGTAAATTTTCCGGGTCTTTTTCAGCATATATTTTGATTTTTTTACCATTAACAACTAAATAATCATCTTCTGATGATACTGGCACTGGAAATTTTCCATGTACCGAGTCATACTTTAATAAGTGTGCTAATGTTTTTGCATCAGTTAAATCGTTAATCGCTACAATATCCAATTTTTCATTATTTAGAGCTGCTTTGAAAACTAATCTTCCGATTCTTCCGAAACCGTTAATAGCTACTTTTACTGACATTGGATTCCTCCTTTTTTGATTTTTTCATTATATTACAATTTTAGGTAAATGTCAAGAGTTTTTTTGTTTTGTTATTTGATTAACAATTTCGAAAAACTTTTTATCTTGAATGTATAAAATATTTTTTTTAGTTTGATATAATACTGTAATAACACTAACTTTGCAATTTGATATATACTTTTTTCCTTGACTTAAGTAAAATTTTGTATATATTAAAACGTAATTTAAATCAAAGGATATTAGTGTGCAAAATTTATTAAATGAAGTTGGAAATAATTTAAGTGGATTAAACAGGAGTTTGATAGGTATAAATTCTAATATAAAAGGGAAAATTATAGGTTCTGAAGATGTTGTTTTTGAAGGTAGTTTTTCAGGAAATATTGATATTAATGGCACTATTTTTATTTCCAGTGAGTCAAAAGTTACAGCTAATATTAAAGGAAATAATATTATATGCTATGGCAGGGTTGTTGGAAATATTTCTTGTAATAATAAGATTCATATAAAAAAGGGAAGTTTTGTTGAAGGAGATATGGAAGCTCCGCATATAATTATTGAAGATGGTGCTAAAGTTAAAGGCCGGGTTAATATTTTATGAAAAGTATAGCAGTTTTAGCCTCAGGGCGAGGTTCTAATTTTGCATCAATTATAAAATATTTTGAAAATAACGATAATATAGTTATAAAGTTATTATTGGCAAGTAAAGATAATATAGGAGCTATTGATATTGCAAAAGAACATAATATTGAGTATGTTGTTTTGAGAAAGAAAGATTTTTCATCTAATAAACAATTTGGGGAATATTTTTTGAATATTTTAAATGAAAATAATATCGATTTAGTAGTTTTGGCCGGATATTTGAAAAAGATACCAGATATTGTTATAGATAATTATTATCCAATGATAATAAATATTCATCCAGCGCTTTTGCCAGCATTTGGTGGGAAAGGGTATTATGGATTAAATGTTCATAGAGCAGTAATTGAATCAGGTGTTTTTTATTCTGGTTTAACAATTCATTTTGTTAATAAAGAGTACGATAAAGGACCTATAATATTTCAAAAAGTAGTGGAAGTTAGAGAATATGATGAACCGGAGAGTCTTGCAAATAGGATATTAAAATTTGAGCATGAATATTACCCGTTGATAATAGAAAAAGTATTAACGAAAAAATTTAAAATTAAAAACAACAGAGTAATTTTTGATTAGCAGGAGGAAAAATGGCTAAAAAAGAAGGTGGAACTCAAGCTAGGTTAGCAAAAGCTAAAAAAGTAAAAACTGGAAAACCATGTCCTGTATGTGGTGAAGTTCCTGATATGTTACAGGTTATTGATCCTGTTCAAACTGCAGGTGGATTAAAGTTTAAAAAAACTTTTGTTAGAGTTTGTAATTGCAATAGAAAAGAATATGGAATGTAATAAAAAAAGCTCCTCACAAAGAGGAGCTTTTTTTATCCTTTTGTTTTATAATATTTATCATATAGCAATAAGAGAATAAATCCTATTAATAAAATTAGCCCAATTACATACCAGATATATTGCGGATGATTATTTTTTTCAAATATTCCGTAAATTGAAGTTATAGTTACTCCGCTAAAAGCACCAATAGCAACAGGTATCCTAAGTAATCCACCACCTAATCCTGTTTTTTCTGGTGGTAACATTGATATAAGATACTGTTCAAATCTTGGCATGCATGACATTTCCCCTATAGCAAATAAGATTATTCCTAAAAATATTAAGCCAGGATAATTGCCGGTAGCATTAGCAATACCGATGCAACCCAATATCATTACGCCAATTCCAATAGCTATAGTTGGGATACTTCTTATTTTTTCAGTTGATTTAGTAACAAATAATTGGAATAAAATAATATATAGAGCTGTATGCCCTAATGTCTCACCTGCAATATGGTGTTGCCCTTCGGCATTTACAGAACTAAATAATCCTATAAATGATTTTCCAAAAGACTCAAGACCTATACTGTTGAAGAAATTAATAAATGAATTATATAGTAGATCTGTGCGTACATACTGGTCTATATACATTGTAACTAAATTAAAGAATGACCAGAATGGAATTTCAATAAATATTCCGAAAAGGAGAATAAATAGTAATATTTTAGGGTCCTTTAGAAATGGCATAATTTCTTTAAATGTTTGAGTTAACGGTATTCTTTTTGATTTATCTATAGTTATAGGGTCTTTATACCATAGTATTGTAATTACTATCATAAGAATTACACTAATTGCAGATGCTAAAAAAGCATAATTCCATGATTTTATTCTCAATGCACCTGCAGTCATTGGACCAAAAAATGCGCCTACATTTACCATTAAATAGAATATCCCAAAACCGAGTGTTCGATTTGTTTCATCAGTTGTTAGTCTTACTGTTCCTGCTATTAGAGGCTTGAAAAACCCAGCGGCAACTGCAATTAATATCATTATTAGTAATACTAAAAAATATTCTTTTGTGAGAATTAATAATAAAAATCCAGGGAGATATAGCAAATATGAAAAAAGTAACATTTTTTTGAAGCCATATCTATCTGCCAGAATACCTGAAAGTAGAGGTATGATATAAGATAGGAATAAAAATATAGTTTGTACGACTCCAAGTTCAGCTTTCGTCCATCCTAACCCATTTTTTGCAATTGAAGTTGTTGCATAAATGCCAAATCCTAAATATAGTCCATAATAAGCGAATCTTTCCAATACTTCAATAATATTGCCAATCCAGAAGAGCATTGGAAATTTTTTTTTAGCCATAAGATCTCCTTTCATTTTTTAATATTAAATATAATATTATAAAGTTTTATTGTCAATTTTTTTAAAAATATCATTATGTATCTAAAAAATAATAATTTTAAATTTTTATTGACAAAATATATTTTTTTGGTTAATTTTTTTAAAAGTACCACCGGGAGAAAGTAATGAAAAGTAAAATTTTAGTTGTTGATGATGATGAGTATATTTTAGATTTAATAAAAAATATATTTTTGGAATTAGACTATAATTTATTTGCAACAACAGATGCTATTGATGCATTGAATAAATTAAATGAATATAAACCAGATTTAATATTAATGGATATAAATATGCCTGAAATTTCTGGTATTGAAGCATGCAGACGTATAAGAGAGAATAAAATTTTTACAGACGTTCCTATAATTTTGATGACTGGATTAAAAGATAGTGTTTTAAAATTAGAAGCATTAAAAAGTGGAGCTGATGAATTCTTAAATAAGCCATTGGATATTGCAGAGTTAATGACAAGGGTTGAGAATCAGATAAACTTAAAGAAAGAAAGAGAAAAATCTAAGATAGCTTTATATGATTTAGAGATAATTAATAATTTTTCAGAGGAGATATTAAGTAAATTAAATAAAATTAGTTTATATTGTTTCCCCTATACTATTGATAATGTTATAATTGATCTTATTAAGAAAGAGTATCAAGATAAAATAACAATGCCAGAATATTTATTTGTTTTTTATCAAAGGAGGGATGAATCTACTGCTTTTTGTTATAGGTTTGAAGTAGAAAAAAAGGAAGTTATAGAATATATAAAATTGGATATACCATATTTAATTAAATATGAACAAAAAAAATTATTGGTGGTAAAAAATAAAGAAGAATTTAATTCTATTGAGATCCATCCTGAGGTTAGAGAAATTTTAGATAATAAAATGGATAATTTTTTATATTATTCTGTGGGCGATTTAAGTATTTTAGCATGCAATTTTAGTAATTTTGTTCCAGATTTAGAGAGTTATATAATTAAAAGTTCTACAATTCATTTAGGTTATTATCTATCTATATTTAAATCATTGGAAAAAATTCGGGAGATGTATAAATATAGTATTTATGCTTTATCTCGTGCTGCTGAAGTATGGGATGATGATACTGGCGAGCATATTATCAGGGTGAATGAATATTCTTATGAATTAGCAAAAGCTTTGGGCATGGATGAATTATTTTGTTATAAAATTAGGTTGTTAGCACAATTACACGATGTTGGGAAATTACATGTTCATCCGGATATTTTAAAAAAACCAGGTAAATTATCACATGAAGAATGGGAAGAGATGAAGAAACATACTATTTATGGTGCTAAAATTTTAGGTGATAATAAAGATTTTGAAATGGCAAGAATAATTGCTTTACAGCATCATGAGTCATGGGATGGAACGGGTTATCCTAATGGGTTAAAAGGAGAGCAGATAGATATTGCTGCCAGGATAGTAAAAATAGTTGATGTATATGATGCTTTGAGGAGTCCAAGAGTTTATAAACCTCCTTTTTCACATGAACATGCTTATGAAATTATAACTAAAGGCGATAATAGGTTAAAGCCATCAAGCTTTGATCCTGAGCTTTTGAATTATTTTAAGAAACATCATAAAAGATTTGAAGAAATATATGAGAGTATTAAGTAGAATATTGTTTTTTTTGCACCTATTATTGTCTTTGTCTTATTCTTCAAAAGTTATGATAGCAAATTGGGATGGTCCAATAGGCCCAATTACCTATAGATATTTTGAAAAAGCAATTAATAAATGTAAAATTGATAAAATAGATTTATTGATAATTAAACTTGATACTCCAGGTGGTTTATTAGAATCTACCAGGAGAATAGTGCAGCTATTTTTAAGTTCTGATATACCTATAAGTGTGTATATAACACCTGCTGGAGCAAGAGCGGCCTCTGCTGGTGTGTTTATAACTGCGGCCTCGAATTGGGCAGTTATGTGTGAAGGAACTCATCTTGGAGCTGCTCATCCTGTAAGTATTGGTAATAATATGAAATTAGATTCAAGTAATGTTATGTCTGAGAAAATATTAAATGATGCTATTGCTTTTATGAAAAATATTGCTGAGAAAAGGAATAGAAATGAAAAATGGCTTGTTAGTGCTGTCAGAGAATCGGAAACATTAACTGAAAAAGAGGCTTTGTCTTTAAATGTTATTGATCAAATAACAGATGATTTGGATTCTATTATAATAGCTTTGAATAATAGAGAATTAGAAGTTAATGGTAAGATTTGTAAATTGGAATTATTAAATCCAGAGAAGGTGTTTTTTGAGATTGATTGGTGGCTTGCTTTTTTAAAATTGATAAGCGATCCTAATATAGCATATATTTTTATGTTATTGGGCATGTATGGTTTGATATTTGAATTATCCAATCCTGGCTCTATTTTGCCCGGTATTGTAGGGGTGATTTCTCTTGTTATTGCATTATATTCTTTCCATACTTTACCAATAAATATAGCAGGAATAATATTAATATTATTTGCTGTTTTATTATTTATACTTGAAGTTAAGGTAAATACCCATGGTTTACTATTTATAGGAGGGATTATTTCTATGTTTTTGGGTTCTTTTTTTTTGATAGACACTGAGTTATCATTTATTAAAATATCTTTACCTGTGATAATAATTGGAGTGGGAATTACAGCATTATTTTTTTTGCTGTTAGTGTATTTAGCGATTAAAGCACAAAAAAATAAAAAGAAATGTGGTAAAGAGGGTATGATAGGCGAATTTGCTAAAGTAGTTGATCGGGTTACAGATAAGGGCGGGCGTGTATATATCCACGGTGAATATTGGAATGCAATTTCAGAGAATAATGATATATATGAGGCAGGAGATATGGTAGAAATTATTAATATTAATGGGATGACATTAATAGTGAGGAAAAAGGAGGGCTAATATGCTTTATTTTTCATATTTAGTTGTAATTTTTATAATTTTTTTCTTGTTGAATATTTTTAGGATTTTACGAGAATATGAGAGAGGAGTTATTTTTAGATTGGGAAGATTGATTGGTATAAAAGGGCCAGGTCTTATAATTTTATTTCCCTTTATTGATAAAATGGTGAAAGTGAGTTTGAGAACAGTTGCGTTGGATGTTCCACCGCAGGATATTATTACAAAAGATAATATTTCTATTAAAGTAAATGCGGTTGTTTATTTTAGAGTTATGGATCCAGAAAAAGCTGTGATTGAGGTTGAAGATTATTTATACGCTACCAGTCAGTTGTCTCAGACAAGTTTGCGTTCGGTTCTCGGTAAATTTGAATTAGATGATATTCTGGCTAATCAAGATAAAGTTAATAAAGAATTACAAGCTGTAATTGATAAACAATCTGACCCTTGGGGAGTAAAAGTATCTTTGGTTGAAATAAAACATATAGATCTTCCACAGGAGATGCAAAGAGCAATGGCAAAGCAGGCAGAAGCAGAAAGAGAAAGAAGAGCAAAAATAATAAATGCAGAAGGAGAATATCAAGCGGCTAATAAACTAATGGAAGCTTCAAAAATCATACAAAGTTATCCTGTGGCACTTCAATTAAGATATTTGCAGACATTAAGAGAAATTGCTGCAGAAAATAATTCTACTACAATTTTTCCTATTCCGATTGATATACTAACACCTTTTATGTCAAAAGATAAAAATAAGGATGATAATGCAAAATAAGAAAATAGAACTTCTTGCACCTGCAGGTGATTTTGATAAAATGAAAGTGGCTATAGAAGCAGGTGCAGATGCTGTTTATTTAGGGGGAAAGAAATTTAGCCTTAGATCATTTAGTAATAATTTTTCTGATGAAGAACTTATAAAAGCTATAGAATATATTCATGAAAACAGCAAAAAAGCTTATGTGACTTTAAATATTTTTGCCCATGTTTATCATTTAGATGAAATAAAAGAATTTTTGAAGTTTTTACAATCTATTAAACCGATGGTATTATAATTTCCGATTTAGGAGTATTGTCTTTAGCTAATGAATTAGCGCCAGATATTCCAATACATTTGAGTACTCAGGCTAATACTACAAATTTTTATTCAATAAATTTTTTGAAACAATTTAATGTTAAAAGATTCAACCTTGCAAGAGAACTTTCCTTTGATGAAATAAAGGAAATTAGAGATAATACAAATGCGGAATTAGAGATTTTCATACATGGCGCAATGTGTATTTCCTATTCTGGCAGATGTTTATTGAGTGCTGTTTTAACCAATCGTTCTGCTAATTTAGGAGAATGTACACATCCATGTAGATGGAATTTTAGATTAATTGAAGAATCAAGACCCGGTGAGAAATTTGATATACAAGAGGATGAATATGGGTCTTATGTTTTAAATTCTAAAGATTTGTGTTTAATTGATTTTTTGCCGGATATTATTGATGCAAATATTGATTCTATTAAAATTGAAGGTAGAATGAAATCTTTAAATTATATTTCAACAGTAGTTTCTGTTTATAGAAAAGCTATTGACATTGTTTATGAAGATAAAAATTTATTTTTTGATAAATTGGATGATTTGAAAAAGGAATTAAAGAGTGCGGATAATAGAGATTTTACCACAGCATTTTTTAACAAAACACCCCATTCTAAAATGCAAAATTATTCTGCTATTAAATATAATAGGCAATATCAGACTATTGCTATTGTAAGGCGTATATATGAAAAAACATGGATTTTATTAGAAGTGAAAAATCATTTTTCTCTAAATGATACAATAGAAATTTTTGATTTTAAAAATAAAAGATGGCATAATTTTAAAGTAAAGCAAATGTTTAATATATTTTTTATGCCAACTAAAATAGCCAATCCCAATGATTATATATTTTTACCATATAGCAAAGATATTAAAATTAATACGATTTTTAGAAAAAAATTATATAAATAGTTTTTTTTTGCTTATATTTATTTTCTCTTTTTCCATAGCTCAAAATAAAGCAATTTCTAATTATTCAAAATTGCGAGATAATGAAAGTTTAATTAATAAAATTGATTTTGGTTTTTTTAAATTTAATTCTAATCAGATTTATAATTATTCTTTAAAAAAATATCAAAAGATAACAGATTATATTTTTAATAGAAAAATATTAGATGGCATTTCGTTAGATTTCCAATATTCAAATAATTTAGATAAAACATTTTATTCTAAAATAAAATCAACATCTTATAATTATTCTACTATAATTGAGCATTCTTTTTTTAAATATCTTTCTTTTAAAAATAGATTTGGTTATAAAGATGAAAAATATAAGGTAATACATCAAAATCTGGATAGTTTAATTAATAATGATGGATTATATGATTCATTAAATGTTTATTTAAATTATAATAATTTGGAATCGCATAACAATATTATAATAAATGGCCAGGAACAAACTTCTTATAAAGAAGTATCCAGTGAAAATTTTTATTTTTTTTCATTGAAAAATTTGGCAACAAAAGTTTATTTTAATTTTTCAAAGGCTATAAGACAAATCCCAAAACAAGATTTTACTCAGAATAAAGATGAATTTAGTTATAATTTTTTCACAGAATTTATGTTAAATGAATTTTATGGTTTATCTTTAAATGGTAAAATTGTACTGGATTCTGTTTCTAATGATTTTTATAAAAATCATAGTGCTACAATAAATAAGAGAATTCAAAAGATTTTTTTTCATAATTTTAAAATAGAATACGCATTAAATAGAAATTTAAAGTTTTTTGTTGAAGAATCATTTCAAAGGAGTAATTTTAAATATTTTTTTGATTTTGATAATTTTATATATAAAAATTATAATTTAAAACTGGCTTTATTCTGGGAATACAATTTTTATAAGGTTGAGTTTGCAAAACATCTTGAAAAGGATTACTTTCATTATTTGAGTGAACTTAATTTTAATGATAATGATCAGTTAAGAGATTTTTTATTTTTAAAGTTATCACTTAGTTTTGAAAAATTTAGTTCAATAATTGAAGTTAAAAACTTAAGGAAAAAATTTGTTTATATATCCAAATATGCTTCTATAAATAATTATTTTAATAACAGATATTCACTTTCATCTGATTTTCAGTATAAACTAAATGATAATGTGACGTTAATAGATAGTATTTATTTAGCTTCGGATTATATTTATTATAAATATGTTCCAGAACAAAATACAGCAATATTAATTTTTGATAATGTGTTAGGTTTTAATGTTAAATTTTCAGATAGTTTTAGTATATCTATTAGAAATAATTTCAATAGGCGTGATAATGGCTACTACTTAGCTAATTATGATGATAAATTTTATTTTTATAATAATAAGTTGAGAAAAAGAAATTTTTTTGAAATAAATTCAAATGCTAATATATTTGGTTATAATGTATTAGCTTATTATAATATTCGTAATACAAGATATTTTAGATTTGTGGATACTGAATTTCAAATAATTAATACTGCTACTGAATATTCGTATGGCGTTAACATAATGAAAAAAAGTAGTTTTATGGTAGCTGATTTTATGTTAGGCAAGCAACATTATTACGGTTATGATTATTGGGTTCTTAATATTAATGTTGGAATTAATTTTTAGTATATGAAAGAAAAGATTTTATTGATTGTGATGCCGCCTATATGGCCGAATCTTCCTCCTTTAGGTATAGCATATATTTCCGCTCATTTAGAGAGAAATAATTTTTTTCCTGTAATTAAAGATTTGAATGCTGAGATTTATAATTTAATAGAGAAAAAATGGCAGAAAAGATGGACTGTTCTTACAAAAGAAGAATATGAAGTTTTTTTTCAATATGTTGTTTCAGAATTTAATTATAAATTTGAAGAAATTTTTGATATAATTGAAAGAGAAAATATAAAATATATTGGCTTTAGTGTTTTTAAATTGAATGAAAAATTCATTTTTAAAATAGCAGATGTTTTACGAAAAAAAGAAGAGGATATTAAGATAATAATTGGAGGCCCTCAAATTCAATATAGAGTATGGGAGGGGAAGGACCTTCGAAGTTTTTATTATTTTGCAGATAAAATTATTGTTGGTGAAGGTGAAAAAGCAATATACAAGTTGAGAAATAATAATAAGATTTATCATGAACCAGTGGTAAAGCTTTCGGAGGTAGGATTTCCGGAGTTTAAATATTTTGATCTTAAAAATTATAAAAGAAAGAAGGCATTACCTGTAATGTTTTCGCGTGGTTGTATTAATAGGTGTGCTTTTTGTGCAGAAACAAAATTATTTGATAAATTTAAGACTTATAACGAATTAGATTTTGTAGAGTATTTGTTATATTTAAAAAAAGTATATAAGATAAAGTGGATTACTTTTTTTGATTCTTTGATAAATGGTAATTTGAATAAGCTTTATAATTTGTTGGATTTGATGATAAAAAATAAGGTGGAGTTATATTGGGATGCTCAGATTTATATTAGGAATGATATGGATGATGAAATTTTTCAAATGATGAAGAAATCTGGATGTGTTGGGCTTTTTATTGGACTTGAAAGTGGAAGTGATAAGGTTTTAAAATTGATGAATAAAAGGTATAATACAGAAATTGCATCAAGATTTTTACAAGCTCTTTATAAGAATAATCTTTTTGCTGAGATTAGTTTGATTTATGATTTTCCGGGTGAGACAGAAAAAGATTTTGAAGAGACATTGCTATTTATAAAAAAGAATAAAAAATATATACCTAAAATTGCACAGATAAATAAATTTATTCCACTGCCGGGAACAGAAGCTTATTCCCTAGCAATGGATCAAAATTTTCAAAATAGTTCATCAAAGAAATTAGAAAAATTTATTCATGTTATAAAAGAAAATAATATAATTTATACAGAAAGTTATATCGAAAATCTCAATTTAAATTAAAGCAATTGGGTTTTGAAGTAGTTGGTTTTTTAGAATTCATATTCCAGACCTATAATGGGTAGCAATGGCCATTGATAGATTTCATCTTTTTTATTCTTTTTAATATTCCAGAAGTATGCAGCAATATTTTTATGATTATAGGCATTCCAGATACTCAAATAAAATATTAAATTGCTTTTTTTAAAATAAAATCTCCTATCAAATCTAATATTTAATGAATGATAAACTGGATATCTTGCCTGATTTACTCTTGTTTCATCTATAATATAATGCTTGAATTTTCGAGAAGCCTCTATATTTAAAGGTGTATAGGGTGCTCCACCAGCATAAATCCATCTTGCGCTGAATTCCCATTTATTATTTGGTTTATAACCACCCTGTATGCTGAATATAACTTTATTATCAAATGTTCTATTAATCCATTTATCATTTAAATTTTTATATTTTGCTCTGAAATAAGAAGCTCCTATTAGTCCGTAAAAATTTTTAACAATCTTTTTTTGAATTGTTAGTTCTGTTCCCTGAGCATAAGCTTTTCCTGAAGAATTTAGGTTTTCATGGTTAAAAAAGAAACCATATCCATAAAATATTTCATCTATCAAAAATAAATCTGGTTGGTCGGAACTCATCGGAAAATGTTTATAATTTTTTCTATAAAATTCAAGAGTTAATTTTGTATTTTCTGTTAATAGTTTTTCAAATCCTATAATATAGTGGATTGCTTTAGGAATTTGTAAATTTTTGTCAGTAGTAAAGATTAATGGTAGATTTTGGTGATAAATTCCATAGGAAGCATTTATAGATATAGTATTGTTTATTTGATAAGTAAATGATAATCTATGGTCAATTTTTATTTTTTCATTAATTCCATAATAATCAGCACGAAATCCAATAGTTGCTGTAAGTCTTTTTATATATTTTGAGATATAGTTGAAAAATAATGAAGTTTGTGTGGAATTTATAGTTTTAATAAAATCATAAGCTTTGGTTGTATCTCCGAGATAATTTGTAAAAGAACCATAATGCATTTTGTAATTATTTTGAGTATATTTATATTCAATTCCTAAGTCTATAGAATTTTTATTATTAAACTTTATATGGTTAATATTTTTAAAATTATAATGATTTTCAGAAGAAGTATTAGTTCTGATTAGCTGATCCGTATTTGTTTCTCTGGCAGTTTCTTTAAATTTTTGTAAATTAGTTGAGAAAATGAATTTTGAATATATTTTTTTATTCCATAGAGTTTTTAAGTTTGTACCTATAGCGCCCTGAGAGATTTTTTGTTTTCCATAATAGATCATATCATTTTCTAAAGCAGCTTTTCTATCAGGGTTATTATAGTCTTTTGCAAATATTCCTAATATAGTAAGTTTATTTTGAGGATTTAAATCAATTGTCAGTTTTCCCTGATAATCTTCATATTGAGGAGATACAGATGTACCCATGTCTATTGTTTTTATAAGGAAATCAAGATAGCTTCTTTTTGCTGAAAATAAAAAAGCCCCTTTTTTGTTAAATAATGGTCCTTCTATAATTCCGCCCAAACCTGAAAAATTTAGATCAAGTTGGCCTGTTATTTTTTCTCTACTTCCTTCTCTAAATTGTATATTCATGATAGAGGATAGTTTATTTCCGTATAAAGATGAGAATCCACCACTGTAAAATTCTACATTTTGAATAAAATCTACATTTATGATACTTATTGCACCATTTGTTACTCCTTGCATTGGAAAATGATTAATATTTGGTACTTCTATATCATCAATATAAAATCCATTTTCGATTGGATTTCCACCTCTTACAATGAGCCCATTAGATTGATCATTTATTTTTGCAACACTTGGTAGACTCATTACTATTCTACTGATGTCTCCAGCAGCTCCTGGTGCTCTCCTGACTTCTTCAAATGAAAATGTAATATTACTTGTTGGCTGTTCATCATTTTTTTGGAAATATTGAGGTGTAACTTTTACTTCTTCTAATTGTAGAGGGTTAGTTTGCATTTTTACTGTTATGTAGGTTGTTCTTGCTGGTTTTACTATTATATCTGTTATTCTTAAGGTTTTATATCCAATATATCTAAATTCTAAGGTATAACTCCCAACAGGAATATTGTTAATAGAGAATTTGCCCGATGTATCTGTTATTGTTCCTTTTGATGTACCGACTATTAATACATTAACACCTATTAAAGGCTCATCATTTTCTATATCTTTTACAATTCCTTTTATTTTTCCAGAAGGTTCTGATGCATAAATTAATATGGTTATAAAGGAAATTATAAAAAATGGTAATATTTTTATTTTCATAATATTCTCCTCCTTATATTCTCCTCCTTTTCAATTGAGATAATCGCGGATTAATGTATTAATAGTAGAACTAACAAATTCATCTATATTTTGTTCATTTAATAAATTATTTTTTAGAGCACTATTGAATATAGTATTAAATAATGGGTAGAATATAAATAATGAGAAAAATTGAATAATTAATTTTTGGATATTTTGAGGAGACACATTTGGATAGAGTTTATTTATTTTTTCTGATAATTTTTCTATAAAACTAATTAAATATTGAGATATAATGTTTTCTGGCTTGTTAAAGATTTCAAAAAAATGCCATCTGGATAAATTGGGATATTGCAATATTCCTACAATTAGTTCTTTTGCTATGAATTTTAATATCGTTTCTATTTCATTTTCATTTTCAAGCTGCATATACCATTCTCTTACCATATTTTCAGCTGTAAATTTTGCTAATTGATGTAATAGATTTTGTTTAGAATTAAAATGATAATTGACAGAAGCTATATTAACATTGGCTATTTTTGCTATTTTACGTATTGTTACAGCATGAATGCCTTCTTTTTCTATGCATTCGATAGTTGCGAGTAAAATTTTTTCTTTGGTTGAAGTTTTAGCTTTTTGCATTTTGTAGCTCCTTTTTAAACAAATGTTTTAAACGTTTGTTTAAATAATAGTATTTTATAGGATTAAAGTCAAGTATTTTTTTTGTTATATTTTTTTATGGAGGATTCAATTTTTCTTACAAAAAAAGTTTTTAAATATCTATTGACTTTTAAATGAAGGTATTTTATTATGATATATTTTTTATAAAAAAGGATGATTTATGATAGGGATAATAAATTATGGAGCAGGAAATCTTTTGTCTGTAAAGAAGGCTTTTGATTATTTATCATTAGAAAATAAGATAATATCAGGAGAGGAGGATTTTAAAGATATTGATAAGCTGGTGTTGCCTGGTGTTGGAGCATTTGGAAGTGCAGTTGATCGGTTGCAAAGTGTTAAATTATGGGATTTGATTATTGAGTGGTTGAATAATGATATGCCTTTTTTAGGTATTTGTCTTGGCTTACAGTTGTTGTATGAGAAAAGTGAAGAGAATTTGGGAGTTGATGGTTTTGGTTTTTTAAGGGGAAATGTAAAAAGATTTCAAAAAGGTAAGATTCCGCAAATTGGTTGGAATAGTATTAGTATAAAGTCAACAAATGAATTATTTTATAATATAGATAACAATTCTTTTTTTTATTTTGTGCATGGTTATTATGTTGATAATATTGACGATGAGGTGGAAATAGCAATCACAGATTATTATATAACATATACGTCTGCCATCCAGAAAGGAAATATAGTGGCTGTGCAGTTTCATCCTGAAAAAAGTGGCAAAAAAGGATTACAATTTTTATTAAATTGGAGTAAGTTATGTTAGCTAAAAGAATAATACCATGTCTTGATATTGATAATGGTAGAGTTGTTAAAGGCTTAAAATTTAAGGATATAAAAGATGCTGGTTCTCCGGAAGAATTAGCTAAATATTATAATGATGAGGGAGCAGATGAACTTGTTTTTTTGGATATAGGAGCGTCATATAAAAGTCGTAATATTTTGTTAGATGTTGTTGAAAAGGTTTCTTCTCAGGTTTTTATACCATTGACAGTTGGAGGGGGCATAAGGACAGTAGATGATATAAGAATGGTACTTAATGCAGGAGCAGATAAAGTTTCTATGTGCACATCTGCTTTAAAAAATCCTGATTTAATTTCTGAGGGAGCGAAAATTTTTGGTTCACAATGTATAGTTTTATCAATAGATGCCAAAAAGCATGGTGATAGATGGTATGCCTATGCTTATGGTGGCAGGGAAAACACTAATATTGATGCAATAGAATGGGCAAAAAGAGCAACAGAACTTGGAGCAGGTGAAATTTTGTTGAATTCTATTGACCAGGATGGTACAAAAGAAGGATACGATCTTGAACTTACTTCAATAATATCAGAATCGGTTAATGTGCCAGTGATTGCTTCTGGTGGAGGTGGGACATTAGAACAAATCTTGCAAGGCATAAAGGAGGGCAAAGCAGATGCTGTATTATTAGCATCTGTATTACATTTTAAAGAATTGAGTATAAGAGAGATTAAGGAATATTTAAATAAAAATGGAGTTATTGTAAGATGGTGATTAGTTCAATAGATTTATTAGATGGTAAGGCTGTTCAATTAGAACAGGGGAAAGAAAAAATATTGGAAGAATCCAATGTTTTAGCTCTTGCTAAAAAATTTAATTTTTTTGGTGAAATAGCTGTAATTGATTTAAATGCAGCATTTGGAAATGGTAATAATTTTGATTTGATCCGCCAGATTTTGAAGATTGCCGATTGTAGAGTAGGAGGTGGCATTAGAGATATAGAAACTGCCAAAAAATATTTAGCTTTAGGAGCAAAGAAGATAATTATTGGCTCTAAAGCTTTTGAAAATGATAAAATAAATTTTGATTTTTTAGCAGAATTGAGGGATTCTATTGGGATTGATAAAATTATAATTGCAATTGATTCAAAAGATGGGAAAATTGTTACTTCAGGCTGGAAACATGACACAGGAATTAATACTTTTGAAGCAATTGAGCAATTAGAAGATTTTGCAACTGAGTTTTTATTTACTAATGTTATCAAAGAAGGAATGCTTAAAGGAGCTGATATTGATACTGCAAAAAGTATTAGAAAGATTACAAAGAGAAAGGTAGTATATGCCGGCGGTGTAACTACTATTGATGAAATTCGAGAATTTGCAAAATTGAATATAGATGTTCAACTGGGAATGGCATTATATAAGGGATTAATAACATTAGAAGATGCTTTTATAAATTCTTTACAATTTAAAAATGGATTGATTCCCACAATTACACAAGATGAATCTGGACGAGTTTTGACCTTGGCATATAGTAGTAGAGAATCTATAAGGAAAATGTTTGAAACTAAGAAAACCTGGTTTTATTCCAGATCCAGGCAGAAATTATGGATGAAGGGGGAAGAATCTGGAAATATTCAAGATGTGTTAACACTTAGAGCAGATTGTGATTATGATGCTTTGCTTGTAAAAGTTAAACCTCATGGTCCTGCATGTCATACTGGTAATTATTCATGTTTTGGTTATAAAGATTTTTCATTGTTAGATTTATACGAAATTATTGAGGATAGATTTAGAAATCCTGTACCTGGTTCATACACTGCTTCATTGGATGATAGAAAGGTCCGAAAAAAATTAATGGAGGAAGCCTATGAGGTTGTAGAAGCTCAGAACTATGAAGAAAAAGTATGGGAAGTTGCTGATTTAATATATTTTACAACAGTTTTAATGGTAAAAGAGAGAATCTCTTTTGATGATGTATTAAAAGAACTTTATAGGCGGAGATTCAAATGAAAATTATTTCTTATAGTGATATAAATGAAGATTTTTTTACTGTTAGAGAACTACAAAAATTAGAAGTTGTTGAGCAAATTTTAGAAGATATAAAAAATCAAGGTGATGCGGCTGTCAGGTTTTATACAAAAAAATTTGATAAAGTTGATATAGATGATTTTAAAATATCGAATGATAAACGTGTAGATGCTGAAAAATTTATTTCAAATGATTTAAAATTTGCTATAGATTATGCAGTAGAGAATTTGACTATTTTTGCAAAAGAACAGTTGGCTAATTTGAAGAATTTTGAAATAGAAGTTAGAGATGGTGTTAAGCTTACTCAAAGGATTATTCCGCTGGAAAGTGTAGGTGTTTATGTGCCTGGGGGGAATTTCCCTCTTGTATCAAGTTTGCTTATGGGGGTTGTTCCTGCAAAGGTAGCAGGTGTAAAAAATATTATTGTTTGCAGTCCACCAGAAATAAGCAAGGAAATTTTATATGCGGCATATAGATTAGGTATTGAAGATATATTTCAGATAGGGGGTGTGCAGGCAATAGGTGCTATGGCTTATGGTACGCAGAGCATTCCCAGTGTTAATAAAATAGTGGGGCCGGGTAATAAATATGTTGCATATGCGAAAAAGCAGGTATATGGTATTTGTGGAATAGATTTTGTTGCTGGTCCTTCTGAAGTGTTTATAATTGCTGATAGCAGTGCTAATATTAAATTTATTGCTGCTGATATGATTGCACAATCAGAGCATGATAAAGAAGCAGAAGCTATATTAGTAACTGATGATAAAAAATTGGCAGTTGAAGTATCTGAATGTATCGATCAATTTTTAGAAGAATATAAGATTTCAGATATAGCAAGGATATCTATTGAAAAAAATGGTATTATTATTGTTGTAGATGATTTAAATGATGCTGTGGATATTGCAAATAGAAAAGCACCAGAACACCTGGAACTTCATGTTAGATATCCGAACAAATTGCAAGATAAATTGTATAATTATGGTTCCTTGTTTATTGGAGAGTATTCAGCAGAAATTTTAGGAGATTATTCAGCAGGGATAAATCATACGTTGCCTACTAATGGTGTTGCGAAGTTTACAGGTGGTTTAAGTGTCAAAGATTTTGTTAAGATTGTCACCCAGATAACTACAGATAGTAATAAATTTAATGTTGATTTATATAAAGTAGCATCTATATTGGCTGAGAATGAAGGCTTAAAAGGTCATAAATTAGCAGCAGATATTAGATTAGAACATTTATTAAAGAGGAGTTAGCTATGTTGAAAATAAGAATGGCTGTACCTAAAGGTCGGATTTTTGAAAAGGTTGTTGATTTATTATCTGAAAGTGGAATTTATATAAAAAAATCTGCGAGGTCTTATAGGCCTATAGTTAATGATATGCAGCTTGAAATTAAAATATTGAAACCGCAAAATATTGCGAAACTTGTAGAATATGGTTCTCATGATGTTGGATTTACAGGGCTTGATTGGATAGAAGAAACAGGGGCTGATGTTGTAAAGTTGATGGATCTTGGTTTTGATCCTGTAAAGATTGTTTCAGCAAAACCTAAAGAATTGCCGGAGGAGGAATTATATAATAAAAAAATAGTAGTTGCTTCAGAATATGAAAATATTTCAAAAAAATATCTTAATAGTAAAAAAATGAATTATGTTTTTTTGAGAACTTTTGGGGCAACAGAGGTTTTTCCTCCAGATGATGCTGATATGATTATTGATAATACTTCCACAGGTAGCACTTTAAGAGAGCATAATTTGGAAATTGTAGATGTTATAATGGAGTCATCAACTTATTTGATAGCAAACAAAGAATCATTAGAAAATAAAGAAAAAAGAGAACATATTGAAGAGTTAGAGATGATTTTTAAATCTATTTTAGATGCCAGGAAACGAGTTATGCTTGAAATGAACGTTCCTAAAGATAAATTAGATACAATTGTGGATTTTTTACCATGTATGAGGGCACCGACTGTTTCTCCTTTGTTTGGAGAGCAGGGGTATGCTGTTAAAACAGCTGTTTTGAAAACAGAAGTTAGAAAAATAATTCCAAAACTTAAAAAATTGGGAGCAACAGATATATTAGAATATGAGTTAAAAAAGGTTATTATATGATAAAGCCAAGAGAAACTTTGGAAAAAGTCGTTCCTTATTTTGTTCCTGATATTAAAAGAAGAGATTTTATAAGGCTTGATTTAAATGAAAATAATATAGGTTGTTCTCCACGAATATTGGAATTTTTGAAAAGCTGTTCTTATGATGCTCTTTCCATGTATGCGGATTATGATTTGTTATATGATGTTGTTTGTAAAAAGTATGGTATTTCAAAAGATAATGTAATTTTTTCTAATGGAGCTGATGATTCTTTAAGGATAATTTTTGCTACTTATGGAAAAGAAAATGAAATTTTGCTGACTTTATTTCCGACATATTCCATGTATAAGATTTTTGCTGATATTATTGGTATGAAAACTGTTACGATTGAATATAATCAAGACTTTTCTTTTCCAGAGAACGCATTTTTTGAGGCAATAAAACATTATAAGCCTTCTATAATTGCAATTGCTAATCCTCCGAATCCAATTGGTTTTTATTTATCTGAAAAGTTTATTAGAAAAATTATTGAGTTTGCTTCTGATAGTGTAGTGATTATTGATGAGACTTATATTGATTTTGCAGGTGATAGTTTTGTTCCTTTGATAAAGGATTATAATAATGTATTTGTTGTTTATACTTTATCAAAATTACATGCTTTAGCAGGATTAAGAATAGGTTTTACTTTTTCTGATAAAAATAATATTCAAAATTTAAGTAAGATAAATTTGCCTTATGCTTTAAATTCCATTGCTGTAAATGCGGCAATTATTTCATTAGAGGATACTGAGCATATAAAATATATTAAAGATTATGTTAATAAAGAAAAAGAATTTTTTATGCAAAAATTAAAAGATTATGGTGTTGTAATTTCTGATGCAAATTTTATCCTTTTAAAGTCGAGCAAGTTTTCTGATGTTATTATGAAAGAATTTTATAAAAATAGTATCTTGATTAAAAAGATTAATTATGATTGCTTATTTAAAAATTATCTTAGAATAACTATTTCAACTCATGAAATTAACCAAAAAGTTGTTGACATTATAAAGGGGGTATTTGAATATGGGAGAAGATAGAATAGGCATTGTTCATAGAACAACAAAAGAAACAGATATTTATGCTAAAATAAATCTTGATGGTAAAGGAAATTATGATATAAAATGTGAAATCGGTTTTTTGAAACATATGCTGGAAACTTTTGCAAGATATTCTAATTTTGATATAAAATTGGATATATCTGGTGATTTACATGTTGATTATCATCATACAATAGAGGATACTGCAATAGTATTGGGCAGAGCAATTTATGAAGCTTTAGGTGATAAAAAAGGAATAAATAGAGCAGGTTTTTTTGTATTTCCGATGGATGATAGTTTGGTTTTAACAGCAATAGATTTATCTGGAAGATTTAAATTAGTATATGATTTAAAATTTCAATATCCTAAGATAGGGGATGTCTCTGTTGATTTATTTTATGATTTTTTTTATGCTTTTGGGCAAGAAGCTAAAATGAATTTACATATAAAAGAATTTTATGGTTATTCTGATCATCATAAAATAGAAGCAGTTTTTAAATCACTTGGAAAATCTTTTAAATATGCTGTTTCTTATGATGCTACATTGGGAGATAATATATTAAGCACTAAAGGAGTATTAGTTTAACTTATTTTGTAAAAAATAAAATATAAGCATTTAAAATTGCCATTGCGTATATTCCTGCAATTAAATCATCAACCATAACTCCCCAGCCTTGCTTTAGTTTTTGGCTTGCATTAATAGGGAATGGTTTGAAAATATCAAATAGTCTAAATAGAATAAAAGCAATAATTAAATTAGTTAATGTGATGGGTACATATAAAATCGCTACAGACATACCAAATATTTCATCAATAACTATTTTTTTTGCATCATGTCCCAGTGTTTTTTCTGCTACTGTAGATGTATAGACCCCTACAAAAAAGAGTATTAATAGATAAAGAAAGTACTCGTCTGTACTCACTGGCAATATGTAGTATAAAGCAATGCATGTTAGGAAGCTGGCAAATGTTCCTGGAAAGAGAGGGAAATATCCAGAAAATAATCCTGTTGATAATAAAATTGAGATTTTATCAATCAATTTCATTAGAAATCTACTTCTAATATTTTTTTAGATGTTACTATATAGTCATAAGCAGATAGATAAGTGAAAATTATTACAATAATAGTGAAATAGAATATAAAAGTTTTGCTGAATATAGTATCAAGGAAATTTATTTTGATAAACGAATTTATGTGTTTTATTATTCCTATAAAACACAATGTGAATTGAAAAAATGTTTTTGTTTTTGCAATTTTTGAAGCTGCTATTGATATACCTTTATAAGCAGCAATAGTTCGTAGTCCAGTGATTAGGAATTCTCTTATGAGAACCAATGCCACAAACCATGAGGGTAATATATTTTTTTCGATTAAACTTAAGAATACAACTGTTATTAAAATTTTATCTGCGAGTGGATCAAAAAATTTTCCAAATCCTGTTATAATGCCTGTTTTTCTTGCAATATAGCCATCGTATAAATCTGTAAATATAGCAATTATAAATATAAAGAATGCTATTAATAAAGAAATATAATTTTCAATGTTAAAGAATATTAAAAATATAGCAGATAGAATAATTCTTGAAAAGGTGATTCTATTAGGAAGGTTCATTTTTTATTTCTGTTCTTCCTGTAAAAGCATTAGAAATTGTTATTTTATCTGAGTATTCAAGATCAGAGCCAAAGGGGATTCCTTTAGCAATTCGTGTAATTTTTATATCGTATTCTGCCAGTAGTTTTTTTATATAAAGAGCAGTCATTTCCCCGGGGATATTTGAATTTGTGGCAATTATAATTTCGTTTACAGGAGGTTTTATTCTTTTTAATAATTTATCAAAATTTAATTTTTCAGGCGTTATACCATCAATAGGTGAGATAGCGCCACCAAGTACATGATATAGCCCATTATATATATTGGCATTTTCTATTGCAAAAAGATCTCTGGGCGTTTCTACCACACAGATTGTATAATTATCTCTATGGTTTGAACTACATATACTGCATGGGTCTGTGTCATCTATATTGCCACATATTGAACAATATTTTATTTGTTTTCTATAGAATTCTATATTTTTTATAAATTCAGTGGTAAATTCTTCTGGCTGAAAAATTAGATAAAAAGCTAACCTTTCGGCAGTTTTATGTCCGATACCTGGAAATTTAATAAATTCATTTATAATTGATTCAATAGATTCTGGAATTTTCATTTTTTTACTAAAAACCTTTTTATTAGAAACCAGGAATTTTTAGGTTACCTGTTAATCCTGACAATTGGTTATTACTTGCTTTTTCTGCTTCATCCATTGCTTGATTGATAGCAGATAAAATTAAATCTTCCAGCATTTCTACATCATCCGGATCTACCACATCGGGCGATATTTTTATTTCTAATAATTTTTTTTCTCCATTAACTTTAGCTTTTACAACTCCGCCGCCAGCCTGTCCTTCGAATGTTTGTTTTGCTAATTGCTCTTGCATTTCTGCCATCATTTTTTGCATTTTTTTAGCTTCTTTTAGAAGAGAATTTAATTTTTTAGACATATATTACCTCTCTTTTTTTGAGTTATTTTTTATTAAATATCCGTTAAATTTTTCGACAGCATATTGTATTATAGGATATTCTTTATAAATTTTATGCAAATTATTTCCATCATTTTGACTTAACATTGCTATTTTTTTCTTATCTTGTTCTATTTTTTCCAAGATTTCATTGTGATCTATTATATCATATTCTATTTCTATTGCGATTTTTTCATTTAGATATGAAGATAGAGTTTCATTTATTATAAATTTATTTTTTTCAATAATTTTTTTTGTTCTTTCATTAGCATAAGGGATTTTAATTTTTAATTTATTATTGGTAAAATCAGTTATTATGCTTTCTTGCATATGGGCATATAAAACAGCATCTTTTTTCTTTATTATATCTAATATTTCGGGCCAAAATTTATTTTGATTGTTAATATTCTTTATCTCAAATGTTTTTTTTTTGTTTTCTTGAGTTGGTGTATATTGATCCTGGTAATTATTTAATTTTAGAATAATATTTTCTATATCTTCAAGTTTGTTTATAGTAAATAATTTTATTATGAACATTTCCAGTTGTATTAAACTATTTGGAGAATAACGGATTATTTTTTCATATTTAGAAAAGATATTCATGATTCTGAATAGGTCGATAAAAGAGAAATTTTTAGCGATATTTATTATTTCATCTTTTTCGTCTTCTGCTATGCCAAAAATATTATCTGGAGTTTCATTTAGTTTTAAAATAATTAAATTTCTTAAAAATAATGAGAACCCGTTTAAAAATTCTTTAATATCTTTGCCAGAATATAAGTATTCATCAATTGTTTTTAGTGCTTCGTAAAGATTATTTTCAAAATATAGTGAGAATAGTTTTACAAAGAAATGATTCCCGGTAATGCCGAGAATTTCTTCCACATCACTTGCTTTTACATTATTGTTGCAAAAAGATATAACTTGATCGAAAATAGATTCAGCATCTCTTACACTGCCGTCTGCTGCTCTTGCAATTAGTTTTATAGAAGCATCGTCAATATTAATATTTTCATTATTAGCAATATTTTTTAATTGCTGAGATATTTCATTTATTGAGACTCTTTTGAAGTCATATCTCTGACATCGTGAAAGAATAGTAATTGGTATTTTATTTGGTTCAGTAGTAGCCAATATAAAAATAACTTGAGGTGGAGGTTCTTCTAATGTTTTCAAAAGAGCATTGAATGCTTGTTCAGTTAGCATATGAACTTCATCGATAATATATATTTTATATTTGCCAGAGCTTGGTGAATAATTTATATTTTCTTTAAGAGCTCTTATTTCGTCTATACCTCTGTTAGATGCGCCATCGATTTCTAATACATCAAAAGATCTGCCTTCGTTAATTTGAGTACAGCTATCACATTTATTGCAAGGTGTTACAGTAGGGCCGTTTATGCAGTTGAGTGCTTTAGAAAAAATTCTTGCTGTAGTGGTTTTCCCCACACCTCGAGGTCCAGTAAAAAGATAAGCATGACCTATTCTATTGTTAATAATAGTATTTTCTAATGTTTTGGTAATATGTTCTTGACCTATTACCTGGCTAAACAATAAAGGTCTGTATTTTCTGGCTGATACTAAATAATTTTTGTTCATAATTAGTAAATATTAAAATGCCAGGCTACCGTCGGCACATAAAATTGCCACCTACCGCTGCTTCCTTCCGGACCTGACGGGGTTCGGTGGATTTTATTGCGACGGGCCTGGCTATTTTTAATTAACGGAGAGGGAGGGATTCGAACCCTCGGTACCCCTGTTAAGGGTACACACGATTTCCAATCGTGCACCTTCGGCCTCTCGGTCACCTCTCCATATTTCCAAAAACCCTTATCTGACAAATCCGGAGAGGGAGGGATTCGAACCCTCGGTCCGGCTTTACCAGACAACGGTTTTCGAGACCGCCCCATTAAACCACTCTGGCACCTCTCCCTGTTCTTTTCTCTCTGAAAAAAAGTTGTATCAAGTTTCTACTGTCTTCTTCCAGAATAAAACCTTTACTTGTAAATCTATGATTTAACCTTGTATCTTTTCCAATATTATATAGAGTATCTAATGCTCCTCCTTTGGGATCCGGTGCACCATAGTATACATTTTTTATCCTGCTTTGCCATATAGCACCAGCACACATTATACAAGGTTCTATTGTAACATATAAATCGCAGTCTATAAGCCTTTTCTCTCCAATATTATTGCATGCATCTTTTATCGCAATCATCTCTGCATGAGCTGTGGGATCTTTTAATGTTTCTACCATATTGTAGCCTTTGCCAATTATTTGATCATTTTTTACTACCACTGCTCCAATAGGTACTTCATCTTTTTCTTTAGCAATTTTTGCAAGATTTAAGGCTTCTTTCATAAATTCCATATTCATGATTCTATTTATAATAAAATTTTATTCTT
>Ga0164318_10000048_pt1 | contig 59299 bp, 55 predicted proteins | sample GuaBasSedimGuay9_FD_113734 | JGI IMG/M metagenome (GOLD analysis project Ga0164318, IMG submission 113734) | Subseafloor sediment microbial communities from Guaymas Basin, Gulf of California, Mexico - Guay9, Core 4571-4, 0-3 cm | ecosystem: Environmental > Aquatic > Marine > Hydrothermal vents... | reverse complement strand
CAGAGCTTATCCAGGTAAGGAGAAACAGAATCAATGCCCATTGAACAGCCTCCTGCCCGATACCTGTTCCGGATTAAACAGCTCTACTCCCTGCGTTCCGTACTCTGGTGCATCGGGCTCCCCGGACAAAAGCAGTCTGGTGCTGAAAAGCAGTGCGCCGGGTCTTCCGATTGTGTGATCTGTGATAAAATCAACCAGATCGGATGCCGGTCTTAAAGGATATCGGTCAAGACTGTACTGTTTTTCGTAGATCTCAGTATCTCTCAGAAAGATACAACCCATCACAGAACCGCCGGTGTTGCCGCTGTTTACTTTTACGGCAAGTGCGGCGAAGCATTTTGCTGCAGCCAGTTTTTCCCTGGAAAGAACTGCTGAAGGATAGGAGCACACCATGAACCGCGATCCGTCTGCCAGCATAACACTGTATCCTGAACTTTCTGAAGAGCTGCTTTTTCGTTTTATTCCAGGAGTTTCAGGGTTTCTCCATGAGGGAATTCCCCGGGTTTTCAGCCACCGCCGGGCCACCGATTCACCGCAGAGACTGTTCAACACCTCACGGCTGCCGCCGGACTCTTTCCTGATTTTCAGTAACAGTCTGCTTTTCAGTACAATCTGCCCCACGCGGTGTCCTTCCGTCCGGGTACTGCAGGAATATCAGTACAGCCCCGGCGTTCGGTCAATGTGATTTGCATTTCTGCCGATTGTTGGCTAAATTAGCATTCACTTATAAGCGGGAGTTTATGTTTATAGTGTTTCAAAATTATTCCTGAAAAGGTGCAGTAATGAATAAGAAAACGCCACTTTACGAGAAACATGTTTCACTCGAAGCAACAATTCAACCCTTCGCCGGATACCTGATGCCCATCAAATATGGTGCCATAAAGAAGGAACACATGGCAGTGAGAGAAAGCGTTGGTGCATTTGACCTGACCCACATGGGAGAATTCCGCGTAACAGGTACCGATGCTACTGCGTTTCTGGACAAGCTTCTTACAAACGATGCGGCTGTTAAAAACGGGAAGGCCTACTACTCCACAATGTGTTATCCTGATGGCGGTATTGTGGATGATCTGATCGTGTACAGAATCGGTGATCAGGAATACCTGATGGTTGTGAACGCGGCCAATCTCGACAAGGACTGGGCATGGGTACAGAGTCATCTTCAGGGCTTTGATATCAAGGTAGTGAACGAGAGTGATGATACGGCTCTGGTTGCTATTCAGGGCCCCAGAGCTCAGGAAGTCTGTGTAAAACTTACCGATTCAGATCTGGACAGTATCGGCTACTACGAGCACACAACCGGTAAGTTTGCCGGTGTGGATGCGCTGATTGCCAGAACCGGGTACACCGGTGAAGACGGATTTGAAATCTACATGAAGTACCCTGATGCTGTGACTGTCTGGGATTCTGTTATGGAAGCGGGAAAAGAATTCGGAATTATTCCAGTAGGTCTTGGTGCCCGGGACACACTTCGTCTTGAGGTGGGATATCCTCTTTACGGTAACGATATTGATCACAGCACCACGCCTATTGAAGCAAAACTCGGCTGGGTTGTGAAGTTAAAGACAGACAAGCCGTTTATTGCCAGGGAGGTTCTCGAACAGCAGAAAGCAGAGAAACCGGGACGGTATCTGGCAGGTATGGAAGTTACCGGCAGGGGAATCCCCAGGCATGGAACACCTCTGTACAGTGGTGACAGGAAAGTAGGAATTGTAACCAGTGGTACGATCGCCCCTGCGCTCGGGAAAGCCGTTTGTCTTGGATACGTAGAGCGTGGCTTTCAGAAGAGGGGAAGCGAGCTTGAGGCAGAAGTAAGAGGGAAACGTATTTCTGTGAAGGTTGTAAAGTTGCCTTTCTACACCCAGGGCAGTCGAAAATAAACACATACTGAATTAATGAATTAACAGAAAAAGGAGAGACATCATGAGTAGTATTCCTGAGAATGTACGCTATACAGAAACCCACGAGTGGGTGCGCAAAGACGGAGACAGGTATCTGGTCGGTCTTACGGATCATGCCCAGCACGAAATGGGCGAGATAGTCATGGCCGAGCTTCCTGAAGTTGGTGCCGAGGCAACGAAGGGTGATGCCATGGGCGGTCTTGAGGCAGTGAAAACCGCAGAGGATTTTTTCTCTCCGCTGGATGGAGAGGTAGTTGCTGTGAACGAGGAACTGGAGGCGAATCCTTCACTTATCAACGAGGAACCCTTTGAAGGCGGCTGGCTGTTTGCTGTCAAGGCATCTGATGACTCTCAGTATGACGGCCTTCTTACGGCGGAAGAGTACAAGATTCACATAGGGGAGTAAATCCATGAGCACATACATTCCCAACGGGAAGGCTCAACGGAAACAGATGCTTGATGTTATCGGCGTGGAGAGGTTTGAAGACCTTCTCAGCCCTATCCCGGAGAGTGTTCGTTTAAAAGATGAGCTTGACCTTCCGGCGCCTGTCAGCGAGCTTGAGCTGGTAAAAGAATTCAAGGAATTTGCAGCTGCAAACAGTTCCGCTGATTTGATCTGTTTTCGCGGGGCAGGAGCCTACGACCACTTCATTCCCTCCGCCATAGACAACATTTTAACCAGAAGCGAGTTTTTTACAGCATACACGCCATATCAGGCAGAGGTAAGTCAGGGTACACTTCAGGCGATCTTCGAGTACCAGACCATGATCGCGAGACTCACCGGATGTGATGCTGCCAATGCCTGTATGTACGATGGAGCATCCGCCACAGCAGAGGCAGCTCTCATGGCGATAAGAGCTACAAAGAAAAAGAGAGTTCTTGTGTCCGGTGCCCTCAATCCCAGAACAATCGATGTTATGCATACCTACATAGACAACGGTGATTTTGAAATCAACGAAGTCCCCTTCGGCGCAGATGGTCTTATGGACATTGAAGCAGCCAGACAGCTTGCAGAAGGTGGGGTTGCCGCGCTTGTTCTTCAGTACCCGAATTTCTTCGGTTCCATCGAGGATATTCAGGCTGCAGCTGACTTTGTGCATGAATTCAAGGGTCTTCTTGTTGTTACTGCCGACCCCATAGCTCTGGGAGTTATTGAGGCTCCTGGAAAACTCGGTGCTGACATCGTAGTGGGAGAGGGTCAGCCAATGGGTATTGCCATGAGTTACGGAGGCCCTTATGTGGGTTTCATGGCTACCAGCACAAAACTTCTCAGGAAGATGCCTGGAAGGATAGTGGGAAGAACTGAGGACAGAGCCGGCAATACAGGTTATGTGCTCACACTTCAAACCAGGGAGCAGCATATCAGAAGAGCCAAAGCCACCAGCAACATCTGCTCAAACCAGGCTCTTATGGCGCTTGCCAATGTGATCTATCTCACCCTTGCAGGTGAAGATGGATTCGCCGGTGTAGCCGCGCAGTGCTGGCACAAATCGCATTACCTCTTTGACAAGCTGCTGGGGATCGATGGTGTTACAAAAGTATTTGACGCACCGTTCTGCAGAGAGTTTGTTGTGAATCTTCCTGTTTCCGCTGAAGATGCTGCGGAAGCCCTGGAGGAAAAGGGATATCTGGCCGGGCTTCCTATTCACGGTCTGGGAGAAGGGGCAATGATGCTCACCGTCACTGAAAAGAGAACCAGAGAAGAAATAGACGGTTTCGCAGACGCCCTGGGCGAGTATATCAAGGGGGTAAAGTGATGGAAAAGACCATATTTCAGTACAGTTCCCCCGGGCGTACAGGTATAACACTTCCTGTTCTTGATGTGCCGGAGACCGCAATTCCCGAAGAATTTGGAAGAAAGCAGCCGATTGGTCTTCCACAGGTTACTGAAGGACAGGCAATGCGCCATTTCGTACGCCTTTCCACAATGAATTTCAACATAGAGAAGGGCCTGTATCCTCTGGGTTCCTGTACAATGAAGTACAATCCCAGGCTGCATGAGTACCTGGCAAGGATTGAAAGGCTGGCCGCAGTTCACCCTCTCTCCTCTGCTCCTTCGGTTCAGGGTACACTTCAGATAATGCATGAACTGGGAGAATCCCTGTGTGAGATCACCGGGTTTGATGCTGTAACGCTGCAGCCTGCAGCAGGAGCTCAGGGTGAGTTTACAGGTGTGATGCTTATCAAGAAGTGGCAGATTGAGCGTGGCCAGGGGCATCGCGACGAGGTTCTTATGCCGGATTCCTCTCACGGAACCAATCCTGCGACAACCACCCTTGCCGGGCTGAAAGTGGTTAGTGTAAAATCGGATGAACACGGAAGAGTGGACGTTGAAGACCTGCGTTCTAAAGCAGGAGAAAACACATGTGCTTTCATGCTGACCAACCCCAACACTCTTGGTATTTTCGAGAGCAATATCAAAGAGATTACAGAGATTGTTCACAATGCAGGTGGCTTGAACTACATGGATGGCGCGAACATGAACGCCCTGCTTGGTATAGCCAGGCCGGGTGATATGGGCTTTGATGCATGCCATCTCAACCTCCATAAAACTTTCAGTACACCCCATGGCGGCGGTGGACCAGGTTCAGGTGCTGTGTGCTGCACCGAAACCCTGGGGTCATTCCTCCCGGCATCCACTGTGAAGAAAACGCAGGATGGATATGTGCTTAACAACGGCAGGGGAAGATCAATAGGACGGTTGATGGCTTTCCACGGGAATGTAGGAGTACTGTACAAGGCCTATGCGTACATAAGAACTCTGGGAGCCAGAGGGCTTCGGGAAGTGTCTGAAGTTGCTTTGATCAACGCGAACTACATGAAGGCGAGGATCAAAGAATACTACGAAGTACCCAATGATGACGGACCGTGTATGCACGAGTTCGTGGCAAGCGGGGCTGAGATGGCGAAGAAGGGAGTGAAAACCCTTGATATAGCCAAGCGTCTTCTTGATTACGGATTTCATGCTCCCACAATTTACTTCCCTCTCATAGTCAAGGAAGCTCTTATGATAGAGCCCACAGAGACAGAGAGCCTTGAGAGTATAGACTCTTTTATCGACGCAATGATAGCAATTGCAGGTGAAATAGATGAGAAACCTCATCTTGTAACCGATGCTCCAGTGAATACACCGGTGTTGCGTCTTGACGAGGTCAAGGCGGTAAAAGACCTGTGTCTGGTGGAGCCTGTTGAATTCTGAAATGGGAACAGTTGATTCCGCAGGGAAGGAAACCCTTGAGTGGGTTTCCTTCCCCATGAGAGAGCGTCCGAAGGCAACAGTTGCACTGGTTGCGATAATGCTGGTATCTTCTTTTGCTGCTTCTGTTATGATGGGAAATATATGGTGGGGGATAATCGGGCTTGCCCTTCTGTTCCTTTCCATGTGGAATTTTTTCCTGCCTGTGGAGTTTATTATGGATTCAGCGGGCGTTAGAAAGAAATCTCCGTTTGGTACAGAGGTAAAGAAATGGGAAGAGGTTAGAAGCATTATTCCGGATGCCAATGGAGTTTTGCTGAGCCCTTTCAAAGAACCCACAAGGCTGGCGAAGTTCAGAGGGTTAAGCGTACAGTATTCCGGAAACAGGGAGGAAGTGCTTGAATTTATTCGGGCCAGGATTAAATCCTGAAGATTACATGTCTGATACATCGGAGGAATGTGACGATCTGGCCAGGCGTATTGCGCACAAGATCGTCGAGCGGGATCTGACAGTTCCGGCAATTATATTTCTGGAGTCAATAAAGCCGGTATCGTTTCTGGGCAGTCAGATGCTGGTGTTCGCAAATCCTGTAATTTCTCTTCTGGTTCAATCCGGAGATTACTACAGATTTGTAAGGATGATTGAAGACCGTGAGAATGTAGAGAAACTTACAGTTGCTATAGAAGAAGAAAACGCACTGGTTTCCGAACAGAGGCGGAAGGCAAAACTTGAAAAACGAAAGAACCGTAAAGGATTCTTCAGACGTTTGTTCCGCAGAAACAAGAATCATTCGGGAGCCTAACAAGTGAAGGGAGATGCAGTGGCCGCTGAAAGAATGCAGACTATTTTAGCCACCGACTGCGGTAGTACCACAACCAAATCCATACTCATTGAGTACAGCGAGGAAGCTGGTCGCTATCGTCTCGCCCGCCGAGGGGAAGCTCCGACAACAGTTGAGGCTCCTGCGGAGGATGTTACCAAAGGTGTTCTTAACGCAGTTGGGGAGATTGAAGACCTTGAAGGACGCCGCTTTCTGAAAGATAACGGAAGTGGAGTTCATGTGAGGGAAGGTTCCGGTGACGGAGTCGATCTCTATGTTTCAACCTCTTCCGCCGGAGGCGGTCTTCAGATGACCGTTGCCGGTGTTGTTAAATCAATGACAGGTGAAAGTGCCCAGAGAGCTGCTCTCGGTGCTGGAGCCATCGTTATGGACATCATTGCTTCTAACGACAAAAGGCTTCCGCACGAAAAGGTGGAAGATATAAGACGACTTCGTCCCGACATGATTCTTCTGTCAGGTGGTATCGACGGTGGTACAATAGACCACGTTGTCGAACTGGCTGAGATCATCCGCGCAGCAGATCCGAAGCCAAGGTTTGGTGTAGGGTTCAAACTGCCTGTGATCTTTGCCGGAAACAAAGATGCTGCCGGCGCTGTGAAGGAAGAACTGGGATCCACAGTAGAGCTTAAGATAGTGGATAATCTGCGCCCTGTTCTCGAACGGGAAAATCTGGGTCCTGCCAGAGACCTTATTCACGAGCTGTTTATGGAGCATGTGATGGCTCAGGCTCCGGGATACGCTCACCTTATGGAGTGGACCGGCCGGTTTGTAGACGGCAAGTGGAAGAATGTTCCCATTATGCCAACACCGGGTGCCGTTGGCAAACTCATCGAAAGAGTTGCAAAGATGGAAGGCATTCATGTTATGGGTGTTGATATCGGTGGTGCAACAACAGATGTTTTCAGTGTGTTTGACAGTAGCGGGGAACCGGTTTTTAACCGTACTGTAAGTGCCAACCTTGGAATGAGCTACTCTATCAGTAACGTTCTTGCCAGTGCCGGTATGGACAGTGTCATGCGCTGGGTTCCATTCCATGTGGATGAAGCCGATTTTCGTAACAGAATAAGAAACAAGATGATCCGCCCAACCACCATTCCTCAGGAACTGGAGGAGCTGATCATTGAGCAGGCAATAGCAAGGGAAGCTTTGAGGCTTGCCCTCGTTCAGCACAAGGAGCTCGCAACAGGTCTGAAGGGTGTTGCCCAGGAGAGAACCATAGGTGATGCTTTCGAGCAGAGTCAGACAGGTGCAACTCTCGTTAACATGATGGACCTCAACCTTCTCATAGGCTCAGGCGGTGTTCTCAGCCACGCCCCCAGAAGAAGTCAGACTGCCATGATGCTCATAGACAGTTTCCTCCCTGAAGGTGTAACAATGCTCGCGGTTGATTCCATATTCATGATGCCGCATCTGGGTGTTCTCAGCGAAGTTCATCCCCAGGCGGCTGTTGAGGTGTTCAACAACGACTGTCTCATCAAACTTGGCCCATGTATAGCCCCATCCGGTTCTTTCAAGAAGGTTGATCATCTGGCAGTGGTTAAACTTAATATGCCTGATGGAAAAACAGTGGAAGAAAAAATAATACCGGGAGAGATGAAGCTGATACCGCTGGGAGTGGGAGAAAAAACCACCGCGGTAATCACGCCGGTAAAGGGACTTGATGTTGGTAATGGCCCGGGCGAAGTGTGGGAAGGCACCCTTGAGGGTGGAATAGTGGGTATCGTTCTCGACGGAAGAGGAAGGCATCCCTTCAACCTTCCTGAGGACGATGCGAAACGGGTACAGATGCTCCAGACCTGGTCGCAGACGCTGAACTGCTACCCGGAGCGCTTCCTTACAATGGGAGGTGGTGAATAATGGCTTTTGCATACACACCTGGCTTGAGAGTTGCGGATGTCGCAGATATTTCAAAGGTAAGAAGACTTCCCCTTAAAGGAGAGGTACTTGCAGCTGTGGGAGACTCCATAGAAGCAGATACTGTTGTCGCTCGCACAGAGCTTCCAGGCAATGTAAAGATGTTCAACATAGCCAACCTGCTTGGCGTTCCTCCGTCAGACATTCCGGAACTGCTTCTTATAAAGGAGGGGGAGGTAATCGGAGCCGATGAACCTCTCGCTCAGAGCAAAGGACTGTTCGGAAAGTACTTCAAGAACACGGTAAAAAGCCCCATCGACGGAGTGTTTGAGAGTTTCAACGAGATCACCGGTCAGGCAGTTCTCCGTGAACCTCCGATTCCAGTTGAGATAGATGGTTATGTAAAGGGAAAGGTTACGGAGGTTCTTCCTGGAGAGGGTGTTATTGTTCAGACACACTGTACTTTTGTGCAGGGTATTTTCGGTATTGGCGGAGAGGTTCGCGGAGAGTTGAAAATGGTTTGCTCCGCTCCTGACCAGGAGGTTACTGCCGATAAGATTACCCCGGACTGCAAAGACAAGATCGTCATTGGTGGAAACTACATAAGCCACAGCGTTCTGAAAAAAGCAATTTCCACAGGAGTGAAAGCTGTAGTTGTAGGCGGTTTCGACGACAAAGATCTGAAGGATCTTCTAGGGTTTGATCTTGGTGTTGCCATCACAGGTCACGAAAAACTTGGTATCACGCTGATTCTTACCGAAGGTTTTGGAAGAATGACAATGGCGTCCGGTACTTTCGAGCTGCTCAAGCTTCGAGAGGGCATGGTGGCCAGTGTGAATGGAGCAACTCAGATTCGAGCAGGAGTTATGCGTCCTGAAATCGTGGTTCCCCTGCCTGCGGACGCAGCGAGTAAAACAACCAGCACAAAGCAGGCCGGTGCCATGGATATAGGCAGTTCCATCCGCTGTATCCGCTCACCCTACTTCGGAATGATAGGCAAAGTTGCCGCGCTTCCCCCTGAGCTTCAGGTGGTTGACTCAGAGGCAAAGGTCAGAGTTCTTGAGGTTGAGTTCCCCGACGGTAAAAGGTACACAGTGCCAAGAGCTAATGTGGAGCTTATCGAGGGCTGATCACTTATTACGGGGGAGTGCATCAGTACTCCCCTGTTCAATTCACCGTTGTTCTGCCAGCCGGTACACGGGAAGGTTTGCCTTCCCGTGATTTTCCCAGTAGGAAAACCCGTTTTCAAGCAGCTGTGCAAGTATCTGTGTGTGCGAATCGTGAACTATCACTTCAAGGTAATCAAGTCTTTTTTTCTCCGCAAGAGCAAAGATTCCGTCAACAAACCCCTGTGTGTCGTTGAGCGACGAGGCCAGAGGTGATACTTCCTGCCCGCGGTTTGCAGCAAGGAATCTTGCTCCGGACTGTACCTGCCAGAATTCCGCATTGTTTTTCATCCACTGGACCGAATCTTTGTTTCTGTGGCTGATGTATTTCCACCCGCACGGTGCGTGGTGGGGATAGATGGAGAAATCTGCTGTTTTCGGAGAAACTTTCTTCAGATTCGCTGCTGCTTCAGGTAGCGGAGGATTTTCCATGGAAACCACATGAAACAACTCGGTGACCCGAAATCCCTGTTTCTCTGCCATGGATATACTCTCCACGTTGCTGACATACGTTGAGAACTCGATTGCTTTGAATTCGCCTTTTTCTTTTCTTGTGACAGCCATCTGAAGAATACTGTCGGACAGTGCTCTGCCGTAGCCTTTTCCTTTGAAGTCCGTGTGTACCCTGAGACCCTCAAGCCATGCAACATCTCCGGGCATGGAAGACAGTTTCCCGCAGGCCACCACCCTGTCGTCTATCTCTCCCACGAAAAAACCATTTTCCCGTACCCACTCACCTGAAACACTTTCAAGGTAATCATCTCCATCCCAAGTGGCTCTTGATATTTCAGCCAGGTCACCCAGGTCACTCTCTGCTGCTTCTCTGATTACCAATTTTTCTTTCATAACACTCCAATATCCTGTTTGCCGTATAAATATAAGAATTGAAGAGCAGCGGGCCATGGCAGATTCCGAAGGTGTTCAGTCGTGCCGGTAAGTATCCTGCAGAGATGAGTGCATTGAAACAGAATATCGACAAATCACCTTGAACACGAGAGCCGCACCTGGTGATAAAGGGCTCTGATGCCTGTATTTTTTTGTAAATCCTCTATCTCTTTACTGCCCATCGGAGTTTTGCGCTGGATGAACGGGGATTGTCGTGTTGCTCCTGAAAAGAAGGGCGAATTGGGCGGCGTACGCATTCAGAGTAGATACCCTGTTCGGTAAGAGCCTTGAAGCTTTTCTTTACCCGGCGATCCTCGCCGGAGTGAAATGAAAGAATTGCAACTCTGCCACCACTCTTCAGGCAGTCTGGAATTGAACGCAGCAGCTGGTCAAGAGCTTCAAATTCTTTGTTTACCTCTATACGGAGTGCCTGGAATACTCTCTGAATTGACTGTTTGCATTCTTTTTGTGTAAGCCCCTCGCTCTGCAGTGAATCGGTAATAACAGAGGCAAGACCTGTGGTTGTCCGGCATTCTTCGCTTCTTGATCGTATTGTTCTGCCCAGAAGTTCAGCATAAGGCTCATCTGCATTCTCAACCATAAGGTTTGTCAGAGAGTCCTCTTCAATTTGTGAAAGCAATTGAGCCGCTGTTACGCCTTCTGAGTTATTCAGTCGCAAGTCCAGGGGAGCATAATTTTTGTAAGAAAACCCTCTGTCAGGAGTGTCCAGTTGCATTGATGAAACACCCAGATCCGCCAGTATAAAATCAAATCCTCCGGGTTTGATATCGAGACAATCCTTTATCTGCGAGAAATTCATTTGCCTGGTGATAAACACGGATTCATCATACCCGAGAGTTCGAATGCGATTGTCTGTTCTTGTAAGTTCATAGGAATCAACATCTATACCTATCAAGGTACCACCAGGTGTGATTCGCTGCAGCATTTTGCTGCTGTGCCCGCCATATCCCAGGGTGCAGTCGATTCCACTCATTCCCGGTTTTAAGCGGAGAATGTCGCATATCTCATCTACGCAGACGGGCAGGTGCATTCCAGCCGGGGTTTGCCCCCGCTGTTTAACCTTTTCCACCTCATTCGGATATTTTTCCGGGTCAAGCTCTTTGTATTTTTCCCTGAATTTTCTTGGATGTGTGCCGGAGTAGCGAATACGTCTTTTGTGCTTTTTTGTACTGTCTGTCATCTCTGTATGCTAATCCTTGACTGAAAAGAGGCTCCGCAGTGTTTTCTCTCTTGTTTACATCGAGTTCAATCTTGTACGAATTATGAACAATTCTATCGAGAATTGCATCTGCAGTCTGCCTGTTGAAAGCATATCAGCTCTTCAGCAGTTACTGGATAAGCAGGTTCCTGAAGAATTCAGGTAGAGTTTTCCGGCTGTTGTTTCCTGTGTTAAGAATGCTCAGCCCCGATTGTTTCCCATTAGTTTCGCAGTGTAACCTTGTTGCGACGCTGACGCAAGTGGGTTATTATCATCAGACTGTGTTTTGTACCGAAATATCCTAATGAAAGGGGTTCAACAGTATGAGGAAAATGCTGTTTGTACTTCCTCTTCTGGTTTTTGCAGGGGTGCTGTTCGCACAGAGCGGTGGCGTTACTTCTGAAGAAAACAGCGGCAGTTTTGTGCAGTCGCTCACAGCAGAGGATGCGAGAAATGATGCCGGAGGGGGTATCGATCTTACGTGGACCGTAGCAGCCGACGCTGCACTTCCCGATTCCATGGTTCTGGAGCGTTCCTGTGACGGTGAAGACTGGGCACCGGTCTGTACTCTGGCACCTATTGATGGCAGAAAAACCGACGGGGAACTGGAAAACGGTCTGGAGTACTCCTATCGTATTGTTCCATGGTCCGGTGGAACAGCCGGTGAACCTTCAGTTCTGGCGGCTGCTGTTCCCATAAAGCAGTGGATCAATTCAGGCCGGGTTGGAATGCTGATCATACTCACCATTATCAGTCTGGTGATCTTTTATTACATCGAACAGGGCAAGCGCGGAAAGGATCTTTACATCCGCCGGATCGCAGGACTTACCGCCGTTGAAGATGCAGTTGGCAGGGCAACGGAAATGGGTCGCCCTGTTCTTTACATTCCGGGTATCATGGATATGGACGATATCCAGACAATTGCCAGTATGGTAATACTTGGCCGCGTTGCCATGAAAACAGCAGAATACGGCTCACCGCTTCTCGTTCCAACCTGTCGTTCTGTTGTTATGAGCGTTGCACAGGAGATAGTGAAGGAATCGTATCTTCAGGTTGGTCGGCCTGATGCCTACCAGCGTGAAAGTATCAACTACATCACAGATGACCAGTTCGGCTACGCTGCCGGTGTAGACGGTATAATGGTGAGGCAGAAGCCTGCCGCTATCTTCATGCTGGGTACATTCTATGCGGAAAGTCTGATTCTCGCTGAAACAGGGAGAAGCGTTGGTGCGATACAGATTGCCGGAACGGCAATGCCCAGCCAGATTCCTTTCTTCATTGCCGCCTGCGATTACACACTTATTGGAGAAGAGCTGTTCGCCGCAAGTGCATACCTTTCAAAGGAGCCCAAACTTCTGGGAAGCCTTCGCGGACAGGATGCGGCAAAGCTGTTCTTCATGGTGGTAATAGTAATAGGTGTTCTTACTGCCACACTGGGTGAGGCATGGGCACCGGCCGCTAAAGTGGCCGAGTTCCTCAAAACAATAACTTCGGTGGAATAGGAGGCTGTGAAGTGAGACTTGCAATACCTTTGGCGATCACATTCGTAGCCGGAATGATAATGATCCTTCAGTTCTTTGTGCCGGCTACTCAGTCCATGGGGGAGAGCCTGCAGGAGTGGTACATGATTGTTGCCAGTTTTGCGATTTTCCTTGGTTCTGTCAATCTGCTTTATGTGCACACCCACAGAATCCGTTTCAAGGGCAGAAACTGGAAGTACAGCCCTGTGACGATCATCGGCTTCGCGGCTATGATAATCACAGGTCTAGTGTTCGGTATTGAACAGGGAAAGCCTTTTGACTACATGTTTACACAGATGATGGTCCCGATGGGTGCTACCATGTTCAGTCTGCTTGCTTTCTTTGTGGCCAGTGCGGCGTTCAGAGCCTTCAGGGCAAGCAACTGGAGAGCCACGCTTCTTCTGATAAGTGCGTTTGTGGTCATGCTTGGTCGTGTTCCCATCGGAGCAATGATATGGGGCAGGATTCCACTGATAAGCGAGTGGATAATGCAGGTTCCCAACCTGGCAGGGCAGAGAGCTGTGATGATAGGTGCCGCCATGGGGATGGTTGCCACTTCCCTGCGCATGATCTTCGGGATTGAGCGCAGTTACCTGGGAGGTGCCGACTGATGTCAACATTTATTGAAAAGCTGGGAAACATAGACAGAAGGGTAATATTCGTTGTAATGGCACTGGCTGTTATTATTCCCCTTGCTGTAAGACTGAGCCTTCCCATTCCCATTGATGAAGGCCCCAGTAAAGATATGTACGATGCGGTGGATGCTCTTCCCCCGGGGTCAACGGTTCTCCTCAGTTTCGACTACGATCCGTCAACAATGCCGGAGTTGCAGCCAATGGCTATTGCTCTGGTTCAGCAGCTGATGACGAAAGACATTAAGATAGTTTCTCTTGCTCTGTGGCCAATGGGTGTGAGCCTGGGCAATGAAGCTCTTTCATATGTCTCTGACAGTCTGGGCAGGGAAGAATATGTAGACTGGGTTAACCTTGGTTACAAAACTGGTGGCGGTGTTCTTATTGTCCGCATGGGCAGTGACATAAAATCGGTTTTCCCGGAAGACTACAATGGAGTTCCTGTTGATGATATCCCGGTAATGGATCAGATCAACATACTCGGCGATTTCGACATGATCATTTCACTGTCTGCAGGTGATCCCGGTATTCCTGCGTGGGTGATGATGGCAGGTGATAGATACGACATCTCCATAGGGGGAGGATGCACTGCAGTAAGTGCTCCGCAGTTCTATCCATACCTTGGAACAGGGCAGATGGTCGGTCTTCTGGGTGGCCTCAAAGGGGCAGCTGACTACGAAACCATGGTTAGAATAGGTGTTGACGACCCTCCGGCAGGAACTGCAACTCCCGGTATGGCAGCACAGTCTGTTGCCCATCTGGTTATCATGCTGTTCATAGTTCTTGGAAACATTTCATATCTGGCAAACAAAAAGAGGAAAGGAGGGGTGAAATGAACTGGACAGTAATCGGAATATGGCTGGGAGCTCTGCTTTCCCTCAGTCTCTACAGTTTCCTCTACAAAGACAATCCTTTCTACAAGTTCGCTGAACACCTGTTTGTGGGAATGAGTGCAGGCTACTGGGTTATCTACACAATAATGAATGTACTGATACCGAACTGGTGGAACAACCTCGTACCAGCCGAGGGCGGTATGCAGCCGATCTGGCTTATACCCGGTGTTCTGGGTCTGTTCATGGTTCTTCGGGTTGTTCCAAAGCTTTCCGGCCTAAGCAGATTTTCGCTGGCTCTGATAGTTGGTACAGGAGCAGGGCTGAGTATGACCGCTATGTTCCAGACCAATGCCCTTGCGCAGGTCAACGGAACGATCATTGCCCTTGGGCAGGGCGGTGGCTGGTTCGACTGGGTGAGCAATCTCATCCTTGTGGCCGGGGTTGTCTGCGGTCTCGTGTACTTCTTCTTTTCCAAAGCGCACACAGGCGTAATCGGTGGAGCCGCAAATGTGGGAATCACACTGCTGATGGTAGCATTCGGTGCGAGTTTTGGTTACACGGTTATGGCCCGTATCAGCCTTCTCATCGGTCAGACTCAGTTCCTTCTTTTTGACTGGTTGCCTACCATGGGCATACATCTGTAGCTGTTTTCAGTCAGGCGGGGCTCCTGGGAACCCCGCCTGAAGCACAGCTGAAACGAACAGCCATCGTTTTCTCAATAGCAGTTTATCATTCTGTTATATTGACACTTGTTGGTGATCCTTGTATCATCTTTGCCGATATGGAATAAAAACAGAGAGGAGCTGCGATGAGATCTCTTTTTGTTATGCTGGTGCTTACGGTTTCTGCATTCGGCTACGGATACTGGGACATATTCGGTTTCGGAGGCAGAGTACCGAGCCTTAGTCCGCCGAGCGCCGGGATGTGCGGAGCATCTGTGCCGGATACTTCGTCGGCATTCTCTGTTTTTACCAACCCTTCTGCTCTTACGGGAATCAACAGGCTGATGGTTTCTGCTTCCGGCTGGGAAACCGGATGGAATGAAATCATCACATATCACTACACATGTACGGAACCTCACAGAGACAACCTTGGAGGTATGATTCCCCGGGGAGAGTTTGCCGTGGCATTCCCGGTATGGAACGGTATTTCTGCCGGAGCCGGGATTGCTGTTGTTTCGCAGTACGACATGACAGCTACAATGCAGGTGTATCGCGAGGTAGGTTATCTTCATCGGGAGTTGTACAAAACCATGGTTACAGATGCAACAGGAAGTCTGAACGAAGCTCTGGTTTCCATTGCAGGGTCTTTGGGGCCGGTAAACATTGGTATTTCTCCTGGCGTGAGGTTCGGCAGTGGTGAATCAACAACCTTCTCAAACAGAGTAAGCGGCCCGGATTCAACAATTGTAGAATCGTGGGATCAATCTGAATTCGCTCTCAGGGCAGGAGCCAGCACCAGTCTGGGGTATACCGTAGTGTATTCTTCCTTTGTCAGCGGCGACAGCAGGTACATGTCATTCGCAGATATTGGCGTGTCCGCTTCTTTTCCATTTTTAAAAGGCGGCTATCTGGGGGCTGAGTTTGCTCTTTACGACGGCAACTGGCTTAAAGGTACTGCTTTTGCCCGCCTTCCCGGCGTAGTGGAAGGCTCAAACATCTATATGGGAATAGACGGATACAGGCCTGAAGGAGCTTTGAAAACCGGTCTTGGTTTCAGTTACGGCGGGGATTACACTTTTGGCAACTACCGTTTTTCAGCAGCATACCAGCTTCAGAGTCGCTACCGTGATGCATCGGGGATCTCCACCGATTACATCAACCACGTCTTCGACAAGGGTGAAACAGTGATGATCGGTGTGGAAAGAGTGTTTTAACTGCTTCTTGTTAAAACAGTTGTCGTCAATCTGCTGTGAAAATAATTCATCAGGTTCTGACTCCTACCACGAGGATACCTAATCTATAACGAATACATGCGATGTAAAATGTAATTCGATAGCCGACAGTCGGAAACAGCAATTCCGAAACAACAGGCACAGGCCATTCTACGCTGGATCCAGCTCGGGAAGGTTAGCTGTGCGGTATTGAACCACTTATACCGATCAGACAGGTTTTTGTTCCCAAAAGCCTGTAATCCTGTTCTTGACACTGCTTCAAGGCTTATGTATCCTAACAAGGCAAAGAGTTGTGTGACAATAGGTTAGTACGCCGTAAAGTGGTGTGCTGTAAAGTGTTAGGTGGCCACGGCTGGCCGTGGTAGAGGTGTTTGTTTGTGCAGATCCGGTGCCTTCCAGGGGTGTACGCCGGGGCATCGGGGGCGCACAGTTTGTAGCCATGAGAAAGGAGCTGCAAAGTGTTTAGAAGAGCGTCAGTGTTTACGCTTGCTCTACTTCTTTTTGTATCCCTTGCTGCTAACGCAGGAACTACCGGTAAGATTGCCGGTCGCGTTACCGATGCAGACGGAAATCCGTTGATCGGAGCGACTGTGATGATTATCGGTACTTCCTTCGGAGCAATGACGGATCCAAATGGAGAGTACTTCATTATCAACTTGCAGCCTGGAACCTACGATCTCCAGGCAAGCATGGTTGGAATGGGCAAGCAGACAGCAGAGGGTGCGAGTGTCATCGTTGATATGACCACTCGAATGGACTTTGTTCTTAACCCAGAGGCGGTCGGAAGTACGGTTATCACCGTAACCGATCAGAGGGGTATGATCCTCCGCGGTGTTACATCGAGTGTATCGGTTGTAAGCCGTGATGAGATCAGAACCATGCCGGTTGCCGGTATCACCGATGTGGTGAACCAGCAGGCCGGTGCCGTTGATCGCGGTGGTCTTCACATGCGCGGCGGTCGTGGCGGTGAAGTTGCTTACGTTGTAGACGGTGTTTCCCAGACAGATCCCAACGGAAATGCATCTGATCAGACACTTCCACTGTCGGCAGTAGCTGAGACATCGGTTATTTCCGGTGGTTTCGGTGCTGAGTATGGAAACGCCCAGTCCGGTATCATCAATGTTGTTACCCGTGAAGGTGGAGCCCGTTACACAGGTTCCCTCGGCATGAATGGTAACGATTTTGATGCCCTCGGTATTTCCGACGGATGGGCCTGGGGATATCCCGGGCAGTGGTTCGGCGGTCGCCACTTCAATGGTGAGGATGGAAGCCCTCTTCAGGAATTTGGCGGTGACAAGATCGCAGACTTCTCAGAAGCCAGGCTTTCAGCAGAAGCCTCTCTTGGAGGCCCTGAGCCCATCACACAGTATCTTCTTCCCGCCCTGGGACTTGATGTTGGTGCTGATGTCCGCGTGTTTGGAGCTGTTAAGTGGTTGCAGTACGGTGGTGGTCGTGACGGCAACTACGCTTACTACCTCAATCAGGGCAGCGAGCAGTGGAATGGCAACGTAAAACTTACCATCAAGCCTAATCCCAGAACCAAGCTGAACTTCAGCGGGTTCTACAGAAACACGGATACTGGCCTTTACTCTGGAAACGCCCAGTATGGGTGGTACTACGCCAGGTTCGAGGATGACTATGTTGACCCACTCAGTGGAGACACAATCCCCGGGCAGGATATTCGTTACGGTCTTCCTGACAGGAATTTTGAAAATTACTCTATGGGCTTCAGCCTCACACAGACTCTGAGTGATGCCAGTTTCCTGGAATTCAAGATCAACCAGTATGTGGCTACTGAAGAACGAAGAATTCTTGACCCGGACGGTGGATATGTTGGAGAAGGGTATACTGCAGAAGACTGGCTCAACTACACACCTACCCGTATTCAGGATTCTGACGGTTTCTACCGTTCAGGTGCATGCAGATTTGCCTGGTACGATTCTGAAAGTTCCACTGCTACAGCCAGAGTCGATGTTACGAGCCAGGTTAACCAGCAGCACCAGATCAAGTTTGGTGTTGAGGGCAAATACTACGATGTTTACGAATACAGCGTAGACACTGCTTCTGGTGGAAACATATACATGAGTGACTGGCATGCATTCCCACATGCTGCTTCAGCTTACATGCAGGACAAGATGGAGTACCGCGGAATGATAGTTAACGCCGGTCTTCGTTTTGACTACTTCAACCCCAACTTTGACGACTATCCTGCTGACCTTACAGATCCGGTAAACCCGGGAACTTCGGCTGAAGACCCGGATCACATCAATAATCCGGTCAGTGTCACCGCAAAGTATCACCTCAGCCCGAGGATCGGCTTCAGCCATCCCATTACAGAGCGTGATGTTCTTCACTTTACCTACGGTCACTACTTCCAGGTGCCCGATTTCGCCAACATGTTTGACGGCGCAAACTTCGACCTTTCAGGTGCTTTCCCCATCGTCGGTAACCCCGATCTTGCTCCTGAAGAGACCATCGCTTACGAGGTTGGTATCAAGCACCAGTTTGACGATGTAACCATGCTGGATATCACCGGTTACTACAAAGACATCACCGGTCTTGTTGACATGCAGAAGAACTACTTCACTGCCGTTGATGCCTACGATCTGTTCATAAACGGTGACTATGGTAATGTCCGCGGTGCCGAGTTCACACTTATGAGGCGTCCTGCAAACTTCGTCAGCTTCAGTGCCAACTATACCTATTCCATAGCGAAGGGAAAGAGTTCCAGCGCTTACCAGAACTACAACTACAATTGGTCCGGCTGGGTTATTCCCAAACGAGAGAGTTTCCTCGACTGGGACCAGAGGCATGAAGTTAACGCGAACTTTGATTTCCGCATTCCCCGCAACGAGGGGCCAGCCTGGGGCGGCACGCGCTACCTCCAGGGTCTCGGTCTTTCACTTCAGTGGAATTACGGCAGCGGTTTCCCGTACAACGCAAGCGGTCAGGCAACTGCCGACCCTGAGATCAACGGAGAGCGCTACCCGTTCACAATGAACACAACAGCCAAACTTAACAAGATGTTCTGGATGGGTGATACATCTCTTAACGTGTATGTATGGGTGCTTAATCTCTTTAACCGTGCAAACATAAACAGCATCAGAGATACAGCATGGTACGATGCTGACCAGGACGGTAATGGCCAGCCCGATCATGATCCCAGAAGTGCTTCTGGTCAGCCTGATGCTTACGGTCGCAGAAGACAGATCCGTTTTGGTATTGACTTCGAATGGTAGAAATTTTGGGCGGGTATTCCCGCAAGAACAAGGAGAGTTACCAGATGCATAAAATCTTGCTGGTGCTTCTACTGATAATGGCACCGCTTGCCGTTGCTCAGAATGAAGAGCCGGAAGCAATAGACACTACAGGAGTTGTTACCGAGACGGTAGATGAGGAGGTTGTTCCAGCGGAAGAGCCCGCTGTGGATGCTGAAGCTGCAGACGCTTCAGAAACGCCAGAGGCCGAAGAAGTGGAGCGCTCACAGAGTGCGAGCATGGATCTTAAGGATCTGTTCATCGCCGGTGGCGCTTTCATGTGGCCAATTCTTATCGCGCTGATCATCGGTATCGCAGTTTCAGTAGAGAGATTCATAGTTTTCAGCAAGGCTAAACTTGATGTGAATAAGTTCCTCGATCAGCTTGGGGGATATGTTCGCAAAGGTGATCTCAGCGGCGCGGAAAGTCTCTGCGATCGCACCAGGGGTCCTGTTTCTGCTATTCTCAGAGCAGGTCTTTCGAGAAGAGACAAAGGTCTTGTAGACGTTGAAAAAGCGATTGAAAGTGCCGGATCCATAGAGATGGCTCATTTTGAGAAGGGGCTTGTTGTTCTTGCCTCTGTATCAAGTATAGCGCCTATGCTTGGATTCCTGGGTACTGTTTCCGGTATGATCCGTGCCTTCGGTGAAATTGCTGCAGCCAAGAATGTTGATGCCAGTCTGGTAGCAGGCGGTATCCAGGAAGCACTTATCACAACGGCCTCCGGTCTTGTGGTTGCTATCCCGATTCAGATGGCCAACAACTATTTCATCTCGCGGGTAGGGCATTTCATTACCGATATGGAAGAAGCAAGCGTGTTCCTTGTTGATCAGCTTGCAGACATGGAAAACCTCAAGCAACTGTGATAAGGAGCAAGAATGCGCAGTAAAAGACCACGGGCAACAGGCGAATTTACTGATTCGTCCATGTCCGATATTGCATTCCTGCTGCTGATCTTCTTCCTTGTGACGACCACTTTCGATGTTCAGAAGGGCATCAGCTACCAGCTGCCAAAGAAGCCCGATGAACAGACGGAAGAGGTAGTGATCGATGAGACAAACCGGCTTGTAATGACCATCAAGCAGTGGGGTATCGGAAGCTATGTGGCTCTGGTAGACCAGGCACCGCCTGATGGCCCTCTTCACAGAGCATTAGCCGGTGAAGATGTTATTCTTGACGACCCTGAGCTTCAGGAAGGAATAATGACCCTTGCAGCCCAGAGGGCTGAAGCAATAGAAGCTACCTCAGACAGGTTGTTGAACAACCTTGAGGTGGCAAAGGGTGTTCCTTCCGGTACTTACTCCAGCATGAGCTCGGCTGTGCAGGCAGAGAACCTTTCTGCAATTGTGCATCCCGGGCTGATTCGGGAAGTAATGGGCGGGTCTGTTCCAACAGTCATCGATCCGATCTTTGGAGAAGTGGCTTTTGGCGATACCCTTGTTCTGGCCGATGCCAGGCAGGGCAACATCGCCTCAGCCGTAAGAGAGAGCGAGCTTGTTGTTATTCTCAAGTTTTTCCCTGACTGTGATTACGACGGCATGATAAGTGCCCTTGATATCCTCAGACGCAACGGTGTCAGCCGTACGGGTATCACAATACAGGAGAGACTTGGAGGTGGTGTGCAGTGAAGTTTAAAAGAAGAATGAAAGTCGGCAATACAATAGGATCCGGCACTATGTCGGATATAGTATTTCTGCTTCTGGTTTTCTTTATGGCAACCACCATTTTCAAGGATGACAGCGGTCTCAGGATTCGTTTTCCCCAGGCTCACCCGGAAGTAATGAGTGAACTGGGTAAGGAGAATCTCATCGTGGCAGTCTGGATCAAACAGATGAACCCCGGTGACAGCCAGAGTGAAATTGTGGCAAGAATAGGCGACTACGACCTGCCCGCAGGGCAGATCGCGGAACAGCTTAAAAGACTTGCTGACAAATTCTGGCGTGAGCAGAACAAGCGCCTCGATGTCATAGTTATCAATGCGGACACCCGTGTTCCAATGAGAACTATGGTTGACCTTTTTGCGGATCTTCGTTTCGAGGAACTGTACAGCATTCAGTTTAACGCCCAGGAACTGGGCACAGGAATATAGAGGAGGTGAGATGTCTACAAACGCAAACACAGAGAGCAGAAGGAAAGCCGCGCTCGGTATTGAGTGGGGTATAGTCACAGCTCTTGCGTTTCTGATCATCTTCTTCGAGTTTATTCCTGCCAGTGAACTGGGCAGGCTGTCTACTCGAACTTCTGATTCCCAGATGGAGGCTGTTGAAGCCGACATCGCCTTTGACGATACCGTTGAGGAGCAGGAGGAAGAAGTTGAAGATGAGCAGGAAGAATTGCAGGAGGAAACAGAAGATATAATAGAAGAGCTGGATATTACACTGTCGCTCAGTGATGACACAGAGGGGCTGGAAGAAGCCCTTACAATCGATCAGAGTGATGAGCTTGCAGATATGGAGCAGAGCGATGAAATGGGACCTCCACGGTTTATGGCCGCGGAAGTGCTCCCGGTTTGTACCTACCAGCCTCCTCCCATATATCCTGACCTTGCAAGTCAGGCTGGTGTTGAGGGTCTGGTTACGCTCTGGCTTTATATCAAAGCTGATGGTTCAGTGGCTGATGTTCAGCTGTACAACTCGAGTGGTGTGGGCAGCCTTGATGATGCGGCTATAACGGCAGCATGGAATACTCGCTGGTCCCCGGCACGCAACAACGGGCAGCCCGTTGGTGTGTGGACCTCTCTGAGTTACAACTTTGTGTTGACTAATTAGGGTGTGGCATGAATATGACGCACTATACAAACGGAGTCCAAACCACTCGTAAGAGCTGGCTTGGAAGAAGACAGGAGGTGGAAGTGAGTATGAGGAATACCAGACGAAGTCGCGGATTCCTTGCGCTCGCCGTGCTTGCACTCTTCGTGTTTGTTGGCACGGGCCTCGCAAGAGAGCTTAGAGAGGTTTCCCTGCCAGAGAGCACAGATGCCAGACCCCCATTGGTCTGGGGACTGCACAATCTTAGCAATCTCTGGAGTGCATTCTTGAATCTCGGCAGGTTCGGAGACCCTGATGGGAATTATCCATCAATGGAATGGCCGGGCGGTTCCGGCAACAGTTACCTGTGGGCGGGTAACTTCTGGACTGCATGCGCTGGAGAAATTACCAGCAGCTGGCCGGACAGTGCAGGCAAGTGGGCAAGCTGCTCCGATTACGGAGCCTGGGAACTTTGGGCCAGCGAAGGCTTTCCCATGGAAAAACTTGTTCCAGGACCTGTTTCTCTTGAGCAGACCCAGTACGGATACGATGACTGGTATTCTGCCAGAAACGCAGACCCGTATGGCATGGGCGTATGGGAAGAGAACTACGGCTGGGGAACCCCCGGCTACAACAACTTTATCGCCAACAAGTTTGTGGTAACGCACCACAGCGAGTATGGCAGCGGTGCTCCGCTTGATGGTATGGTTGTTGCAGTTCGAGGTGACTGCGATATTGCATCGGCTGATCCAGTTGAAGCAGCTATCGAAGACGTGGTTTTCTACGACGGTCATGCAATATGGCTCAACAGTGGTGACACAGAAATTGCTCCCGACTTCGAGTACATCTTCCAGGATGGTACTCTTGCCAGCGAGCAGGATATTTACACATACCAGCAGAACCCCGATAGCCCTCTGGCTTCCGATGACCCTGACAACATCTTCTACTACTACAACTACATCGGATCAGACGGCGTTCTCGATAATGATGTAAATGGTGACGGCGTTGCCGATGGTTTCACCATTCTCTTCAAAGTCGATGAGATAAGCGGTGATACACTCTACCCGCTCAACAGCGGAACAGGCATGGAAATGTTCCTGCCCGGTGAGCGGCCGGAAACTTTCTGGCTTCATGTGGTAGGCGACACCACCTTCGCTGTCGTTCCCAGAAGCATGAGCTATATGTGGGACGGTGACGGAGCAGGTAGTTCTATCGATGATTCCGGTGAGCAGGATCTTGATGTTCCCTGCAACGGCTTTATCGCCTGGCGTCTTCTTGATCTCTGGGTTAAGAAAGCTGACGGGTCTATAGAGCGTCCTATCGATGTTTACGGTGTTCCCATTCCCCTTGCCCATGGCTGGTGGAACTGGGAGAGTGATCCCGGAACAGACGTCGAGAGATACGATTACATGTGGGGATTGTTCCCAGACGAGAGCGGCCAGTACAGTGGACCGGCTTATCTTGAAGACTGGGTCGGAAATTCGAACACCCCTGAGGCCAGAACAACTCCCAACCCCGGGCCATGGCCGTTTGTTTACAACAACCCGCTTGCACTGGGATACCCCACCTTCGATTACAGGTTCCTGCCTTCTATGGGTCCTGTTACTGTTGATGATGGTGACAGTCTCTTTGTTATCGGTGGATGGGTTGTTAACAGAGGTCTTGCCGGTGCCAGAGAAGCTGCAGATGAGCTTCTCAGTGCGTACTACCTTGATGGCGGATGGGGAGTGCCTGCACTTCCTCCTACTCCTATCCTCTTCTACGAGGGACAGGACAATGCGGTTCACCTCGAATGGGGTGCAAATGCGGAGGCCTACTCGCCGTTTGGAGAGTACAAGGTTTATCGTTCAATATTTGACACATCAAAATTTGAATTGATAGCCACCATAACAGAGCCCGGTGTTCACGAATACACCGACAACGCAGCCCGTAACGGTTTCCCCTACTACTACGTTGTTACGGCTTCCGATGCTGTTACCGGTGTAGAGAGTACAAAGAGCAACTACAAGCAGACACTCGACGGTGCTCCTGTTGCGGTTACACCGAACTGGGATACAGATTCCAACTGGACCGAGAACGTAAGAGTAGTTCCCAATCCCTACAAGATAAGTGCAGCATGGGAACAGACCTATTTCAACAAGATAGCGTTCATCAACCTTCCAGCCATGTGTGACATAGAGATATTCACACTTGCGGGAGATCATGTGATTACTCTTGAACACCGCGATTACACCGGTGAAGTAGGTACTGAGTACTGGGATCTTGTATCCAGAAATGATCAGGACATTGTAACTGGCCTCTATGTTTACAGAGTAGAGACCGCAGACGACTTTGTGATTGATAAGTTCGCAATCATCAAGTAGAAGGGAGGAAACCATGAAGCGAACAAGCATGATACTTGCAACCGCACTGGTTGCCTTCCTGCTGTTCCCTGCGATTGCAGAGGCATCCTTTGCAAAAACAGGAACTTCAGGTGCCCAGTTCCTCAAGATCGGCGTTGGATGCCGTGGAGTGGCAATGGGCGGTGCTTTTATTGCAACTGCTGATGATCCAAGTGCTGCTTACTGGAATCCCGGGGCTCTTGTTAGAGTTCCAGGCACCCAGTTTCAGTTCAGCGGTACACAGCTCTATGCGGATATGCTCTACGGTAATGGTATAATTACCCACGAGTTAGCCGGTATAGGCACTATGGCCCTGCAGTTCGGTCTGCTTTCAAGCGGAGACATGAATCTGACAACAGTGGAAGATCCTTCGGGAACAGAAACTTTCACATGTTCCGACATGGTTGTTGGTCTTTCTTTTGCAAGAATGCTTACCGATAGATTCAGCACGGGGCTTACTGCAAAGTATGTGAGGGAAACCTGGGATGATGTATCCGCCGGCGGCATTGCCATCGATCTTGGTACACTCTACGACACAGGTTTCAAAACACTTCGTATCGGAATGTCCATCCAGAATTTCGGTCCTGAGCTTACACCCGATGGTGAGGCACAGACCTGGAACAGCGGATCGGATTCCACAGTTGCCTACTCTTCCTATGCCATGCCGATGAACTTCAGAATCGGTCTTGCCATGGATGTAGTCGATCAGGGACCTCACCAGATCACTGTTGAAGTGGATGGCGTGCACCCTGCCGACAATGTTGAGCAGGTAAATATTGGTGCAGAGTACTGGTACAACAACATGATAGCACTCCGTGGAGGTTATCGTGTAAACACAGATGAAGAGGGTCTTACCGCAGGTGCCGGTTTCCGTGTACCTCTGGGAGAAAAAGCTCTTTCTCTTGACTATGCGTACCAGGATTTTAACAGGCTGGAAATGGTTCACCGTGCCAGTCTTGGTTTTGCATTTTAGCGAAAGCGCTGGAATGCAGGAAGGGTTTTCCCTTCCCACTCTCGGAAAGGTTTGAATGATACTGACTGTGGTTCTTACGACACTTGCCCTTACAGGGTTCAGCCTGAGCTGGAGTTCGCTTCCCGCCGGATCTGAAAGTTTCGGTTCTGCGGAGGTTACTGTTCTTCTTGCTCAGGATGACCTGCTTGCTGTAAGTACTGAAGATGGGCTGGTGGTCCGTTACGAGATCACCTCCACCATCGACGGAGAAGGATTCCTTCGACGCAGCGGCAGAACCACAGACAGCTCTTTCCCTATAAGTGAAGTATTACCGTACAGTTCGCTTTCAGCAGGTGGACATGTTGTTTCGGTCACCTTACGAGACCTTGAGTCCGGAGCAGTTAACCGCGAGGAGATCGAAGTATTTATCGACACTTCCAGCGGTTCTCTCTGGTCGAGCGGAGGCGTCAGGGTTGATCCAGACGGCCTTGTCAGGGCCTCGGGTTATGTAACTCTCTCATGGAGTGTTTACGTACCGGACAGCAGTGAAGTTCCACAGGGAGCCTACGCCCTTCTTGACCGCTCTACAGATGTAGAGAGAGAGGGGTGGCTTGAAGGTGAGCTGCAGGAGGCGGGAGTAGCTTCCTATACCGCCGATGTGTTACTTGACGGTCTTGAAAAGGGCAGATACAGGTTTACCGTAGCTGCGCTTCAGGGCGACAGTGTTGTTGCTTCCTCCTCAACCTCAATTTCTCTTCTGGAAGCCTGGGATGTATGGGGTAATGATGTCGATGAGACTACAACTCTCATCAGACCCATAGCCTCTGCTCACGAAATAAGAGAACTTGAGCGTGCAGGAGGACTTGGAGACAGAAACTCTGTTATGGCAGATTTCTGGACAAGAAGGGACAGCAATCCGGTAACAAGAGACAACGAATACCTTGATGCCTATCTTCACAGGCTTGACAGGATATCAAGGGAATTCAGTACCACGGGGATCCGCGGTATAAACACTGACAGGGGGATAGTGTTTGCAAAGATGGGAGAACCCGACATAGTCGAGAATTTTCCCTTTGAAGGCACTCTCTACCCGTACATAACGTGGGAATACTTTACGCCCTCCCTTTTACTGTCTTTCGTAGACCACGATGGTTACGGTCTGTACGAGATGGTTGAAGGCTGGGACACAGTGGACAGAGCATTCAATTCAAGAGAGGATTGGTCAAATGACTAGAAGCACAACTGTACCTCTCCTTTTTCTGGTATTTTCTGCGGCTGCCATGGGGCTGGCAACGGTGAGCGATGGCAACATTGATTTTGCCATTGACACTGCTGTCTTCGACATTGGTGCTGGAGATACACTTCTGCTTGAAGTTTACCAGGAAGCAGATATCGCACAGTTTTCGCAGGATTCAGACGGGATGTGTCTTTACACAACAGAGATATCCCTGATTTCCGCGCAGGGTGATACCCTTGCGGTAGACATCTGGAACACTCCAGTTTCCTGGAGTGAAGCCGGTAGTGCTGTGAACTGCAAACTGCTTCCTGTATTCGAAGGAGACTGGGTTCTTACTGTTAGCATGACAGATGTGGCAAACGGGATGCAGGGCGTCGCGGTGAGGGAACTTGCCGTAGAGCAGCCTGGGCATTTCAGTGAGATCGAGTTGGCCAGAACTATCATGCCTGCCGTATCGGGCTCAGTTAATTCTCTGCTGAAGGGAAGCTTGATTGTCTTTCCCGCGGCGTCAACCAGATTTGTAGTACCAGGGGAGAGCATGCTGTATACCTATCAGGAGCTCTACTCCCTTGGCGGAGCGGATATTCTGAGGCACAGCAGGCTTCTCAATCCAGAAGGTCTGACTATTTTCGCCAGACCTGCCGATGCGATTTCCATTCCAGAGGGAATGGAAACAGTCGCCCTGACTGACAGCATCGATCTTTCTGTTGTTCAAGTGCCCGGTTTGTACAGCATTTCAGTAACCTACACCCAGAACGGAGACACCCTCGGTTCGGTAACGAAGCCTCTGGTTGTAGAGCTGTTCCGCCCTGTGGCGGACAGCGGTCAGGCTGTGGAGAGTGGTTTGTCGAGGTGTCTTGATGAGCTGCCCCTTCTACTCAGCCAGGAGGAAGCAGAGATGTTTAACCGGCTGAACACCGAGGGACAGGAGCTCTACTACGACAACTACTGGGGTGACAGAACACAGGAACGCAACGGATTTCTGGACAGAAGCAGAGTTGTGGCTTCAAGATATTCAACCTTCGATAAAGAGGGCTGGAGAACCGACAGGGGAAGGGTGTACCTTATCTACGGCGAACCCGACGAAGTGGAATCAAATCCTTTCAGTACAACGCAGTCACCGTTCGAGATCTGGTCATACTACTCTTCAGGGCAGGAAAGCTTTGCTTTTGCCGATCTGATGGGTAACGGAGACTACCTCCAGATTTATTCCACAGTAGAGGGTGAAGTCAGTTATCAGAACTGGCAGGACATGCTCATGAACGTAAGTGCCGGTGGAAGCACCGACGATGAAGAGGGTTTTTGAGATGTGCTGTCTGATGAAATTAAGGACGCACTGGAAGTTTGCTTCCAGAGCAGAAAATAGATACGAAGTAGAAACTAGTTCGAGGAGGTTCAAATGAACACATTATCGAGAAAAGGGAGGTCTGGCCTTGTGGCTGCCTTCGCTGTTCTCCTGATGCCGCTCCTCGGTATTGGCACGGCTTCAGCAATTGATGTGAACGATCAGGTAATGGTACTTGTACCGGACCTGATGGAGTTTACGCAGGGAGCGGTAGAACATCAGTTTACCTGCCGGGCCATTACCGAACATGCAATATGGCTGGTACAGGATACCAGCTATGTGCTTAACAATGGAGGCATCTGGGAACCAGGTGATTCCACATTCACCCCCAAGATAGTATGGGGTGATGATCTTTCAGACAACATGGTTGCCTCTGCCGACTTTGCAGAGCTTACAGCCGCGTTCGAAAGCGATGTCTGGGGAACAGTCACCACAGACTGTGGTGTACCTGAAGACTTGAACGGTGACGGTAAGGTTGTTGTTATTCTTGCAGCAATACCGACAAAGTTTGACGCTGGTGGAGGAACCAACTCCGCACGGAACACCATGTACTATGTCGATCCATTGTTTAATGAGATCGACGGTACTGCCATGGAAGTTTTCTACCTGAACATCCATCCATGGTCCACAGCACCTGCGGCAATGCCCGGCGCGGTGGAGATGAGAGTGTATAACCTGGCCAACGGTCTGGCAACGCTGGCTCTCCAGTCTTCTCAGGAAGACGAGGAACCCTGGCTTATCCGCGGGCTTGCTCAGGTTATGCAGTACAGATGTTTTGGATTTACCGAAACGGCTACAGGTAAGCATGGGATCTATGAACTTATGAAAGAGTTCAGGAAAGCTCCCTCTATTGAGCTTACCAGTGTTACCTCTGGAAGCGGCAAAGTGGATTACGCGCCTTCAAGAGGTCAGCAGTTCCTCTGGTTCATGTATCTCGCACAGCGTCAGGGTGATAGTATAATCCCTACAATCGCGCAGGATACGGTGAACTCTGGAATGCTTTCAGTGGCTCTTGCCATAAACCCGTCAGCCAATGTGGAAACCGCGGTTCAGGATGTCGTTGTTCCGCTGTACTGGGACTGGCTGGTTTGCAACCTCCACAACGATTTCCGCAGCGATTACGCTGGTGGAATCTATAAGTACGACTTCCTCGAGGGAACAGAGCAGGAAGACTGGGCACATGCAGGTATGGGAGCCGCATTTACCAAGACTTTCAACAGCTTCCCCATCGAGGGATGGATTGCCGATCTGCAGTATGCAGTTCCAGGAGCAATCTGGAGCAGCCAGTACTGCAGGTTTGTGGATTACGAACAGGACTGGGTGACCCATCTCAACGGTGAGTACTCAGACGGAAGCGGCGCCAACGGTGCCATCAACTCCAGATGGGAAGGTCTTGTAGTCAAGTGTGATAATGAGGCCGGAGAGTTTATTTCCATAGAAACAATGGACTTCGATGCTCTCTACAACACCTCTTTTACCGTCAGCGAAGCTAACACCTACATTATTGTTACAAACAATAATCCAGGTGGTGCAGTTTCAATGAGGTACTACATCTCCAATGACGAAGGAGTTCCTGAGACCGAGGTCGCTCTTCATCAGAACAGTATCATGAGTCAGTACATAACTGCCTATACCACACTGATGGATGCGAATACTGAAGAGATTGAGGGATACGACTGGATTGGTCCGATCTTTGAGGCAACACTTGGTGATTCAACTCTGAACATCAAGATGGTCAGCTTCTACAATCAGCTCTTCACCGGCGTATTCCCTGCATGGGGCGCTGGAGCATACGAGCTTTCGTTCAGCGGATATGACAGCACAGGTCACTATGTTCAAGCTCTCAGGAATGTCGCCGTTGGCTTTGCCGACACAGATCTCACCCTTGAGCTTAACAGTGTGCGCCTTGATGTTCCAAAGGGCGGAGCGCCTGAGGGAAGCATGGTTACCCTTGCAGAGACCGGAAGTCTTGGTCTTGCCATGGAATCAAATGCTTCCATTCAGGATGTTCGCGGCCGCATGACCGGTATTATTGCCGGCCCTGTTGCTATTCCTGATGTAACTGGAAAACTTTCTTTCAACAGCAGTACAAATGCAGCATCCGTGTACAGGTACACAGATAACGGCTGGGTCAAACTTGACAGCTGGCTGCAGGGTGGAATGATTTCCGCTACTGTTGAAGAGGGTGGAATCTACGCTCTCGGTGAGGGTATCGGTGTGTTCGCACCGGAGATTCCTGCTCAGCTTGTTCTTAACGGCAACGCACCCAACCCGTTTACTGCACAGACAGCAATCAGCTTCGGCCTTCCTGTCAGTGGTAACGTGAGGATAAGTGTGTTTGACATGACCGGCCGTTTAGTAACAACCGTTGCCAACGAAGAGATGGCTGCGGCAAACCATACCATCATCTGGGATGGATCTGATTCCTCAGGTATTCCTGTTGGAGCAGGGGTTTACTTCTGCCGACTGGAAACCGCCGGGCAGGTACTTACTCAGAAGATGCTTAAAGTACAGTAAGGGGGGGAAAGAAAATGAAAAAAATCAACGCAATGATAATCGCAGTGATTGCCGCCTCCCTTATTCTGGTGGCCGGATGCTACGATGGCGGGGCACCTATGCCGCCTGTAGACGGTTATGACGGGCTTGTAGCCGCAGGCTGGGAAGCCTTTGAAGCTGCCGATTACATCAGCGCCATGGAAAATTTCCAGGCTGCGATTGATATGGATGTTTCAAGGCCGGATGCCTATCTGGGCGCCGGCTGGACTTCTGTGCTGATTCCCGACTACTGGGGACTTGGCGAGCAGTACGACTACATGGCCTATCAGCTTGACGGCGGAACATGGCCAGTGGAGTTCAACACAGCAACAGTGGAACAGGATCTCAGCTGGTCCGAGTTTGTCTGTATTGATCCTGCGCTTACAGCCAATGACAGCCTTGTTATCAATTCCTGGGGTACAACTGACACCCTGATAATTGATGACACTCTTGTTGTTTTTGAACCGGATTCACTGAAACCGGCGATGGACAATGTAGAAATAGGTGAATGGCTTTACAGCCAGTACGGAGCAGTCAGGTTCCAGTACACATTCGAGATTGATAATCCGAATGTAGAGGCTCTGTTTGCTGTAGCGAATGGTTTCTCACTTGCTGATGCAAGTGTGGATTCAATTGTCAACGGAGCTTCATCAAGCACAGTTTACCTGAGTGTACCATATGTAAGGATCAAACTGGGAGATGTCTGGCACAGAACATGGTGTATGTACGAGGATGAAATGACCTTCGAGTATGCCACCTATAGTTCTCCCGCGGAGCAGCTCGCATTCGGTACCGATGCAATGGCGGCCTACGGTATTCTTCAGAATGCCAGAGGCGTTAACGGCGACGAATACATGGGTGTTGCAGCTCTTCTCGGCCTTGCCGAAGAGGGTGAATACTCGTTCAGTCACTATGCCGGTCTTACAAGTGTAAAGCTTAAGGGTATGGCAGCTGCCATGGCTTACGCCAATCTGCACTTCAGACCTGCACTGGGTATCTGCCAGCAGGCAGGTTACGGTCTCGACATAGAAGTTGCAGATCCCAACTTCCTTGTTGAACTCATGCAGGTTATCGAAACGATGCTTCAGTAGAAATACTCAAGTGTTGAGGAAGAAGGCCGCCGTTTTCGGCGGCCTTCTTTTCTTACACAGCTAACACTTTGATACATAGAACAGACAGAACAGCACTGCCAGGGATTCTTTACGCCTTTATAAAAGGTTTAATTGATAGTGCACGCAGGACTTTCAGCGGAGTTGTTCAAAAAAATTATTTCCAGAACATTCATGAGTTCCCGGAAACCGCTCTGATTATTGTTCCTCAAAACAACTTTGAATAAACTGTTTACGGCAGATCAGGTTCATCTATGGCAAATATGTCAAGGTTCCAGTTGCCTGATGCCCTGTCAGAGCTGAATGCGATCCAGTTTTTGCGGGGATTCCAGGCTGGGTACTGGTCGAGAGCCGGATCGTCTGTAAGCTGTATGAGCGTGCCGCTGTTCACATCAGTCAGGTATATCTCGTAGTTTCCTGTTCTGTCAGATGAAAATGCTACCCAGTTGTCATCAGGACCCCAGGTTGGCTGAATATCGTTTGCGGAGTTCTGAGACAAAACTCTCTGGTCGCTGCCGTCAGGATGCGCAATCATGATGTCCCAGTCATCGGTGAAACAGGCTCTGTACTGAAAAAGAATCCATGTTCCGGTTTCAGGACTGTATGAAGGTCTCAGGATGTCTCCGTCGGGAAAGCCTTCCTGGAGAACCGGAAAACCGGTGGAGTCATCGGGGGTGTGGTCAAAGGGAATCTGATAAAGACGCCAGTTTCCAGTGGAGGTGCAGCAGTAAAGAATGCTGTCGCCAGCCGGGTTATAGGTGGGGAACGCGTTGAGCAGGCTGTCCTGGATGTGTACGGTTACATTGATACCGTTACCGGGAATGGACCGTATCTGGCTCCACATACTGTCTGCATTAAATGCAGTGTAGACGATTCTGCCATTCTCCGCATTCCAGGCACCCAGAGGGCCCATGAATTCATCCATACCTGTAAATGTGCGCCCTTCAGGCTCGGCTAAACCCGAAGTGCCGAACAGTCTTGTAGCACCTGAAACATAGGTAGAGAAAAACAGTACATCGCCGTAGGGTGACCAGGAGAGGGCGGTATCTGCGTAAACACCTGCAAGCCACAAACTGGCTCCATCGGGCCAGACTACCTCGTCTTCCGGATCGTTGCAGGCTGCAAGAAAAAGTGCTGCCGCAACAGCGCAAACAGTGAATAATTTCATTTTACATGCCCAGCTTTCCGTTGCTGAGAGGGGTAATTCTGGCGCCAAGGCTGTTAAGCCTGGGAACGATATTTTCGTATCCTCTTTCGATCTGGTGCACATTATGGATAACACTATCACCGGTGGCACACAGAGCAGCAGTGAGAAGAGCCATTCCAGCTCTTATATCCGGGCTTGAAACTTGTGTTCCAACAAGCTTCGATGGTCCGGATACCACAACCCTGTGGGGGTCACACAGAACAAGCGATGCTCCCATAGCAGAGAGTTTATCCACAAAAAACATTCTGGACTCAAACATTTTTTCAAAGATAAGGCTGGTGCCTCTTGCCTGTGTGGCTACAACAACGGCTGTACTGGTTAAGTCCGGCGAAAAACCCGGCCAGGGTGAATCGTAGATAGAAGGAATACCGCCGCTTCTGTCTGGTTTAACAACAAGTTCCTGATTCGCCGGAACAACGAGAGTGTTGTTTTCATACTGAACTTCAACTCCCAGCCTGCCCAGCCCTGTAACCGTTGGTCTGATGATGTATTCCGGAACTCCCGGAATTTCAACGCGGCCACGGCAGCAGGCAGCGAGACCTATAAAGCTGCCGATCTCGATGTGATCTGGAGATATTGTATGGGTTGTACCATGAAGCAGCTCTCCGGTGCCGTTAACCGTTATTCTGTTGGTTCCTTCTCCAATGATGTCTGCTCCCATACTGCGGAGCATGACAACAAGATCCTGGACGTTGGGCTCACATGCAGCGTTGTGTATTACCGAGGTCCCCCTGGCGATTGAAGCTGCCATAACGGCATTTTCTGTAGCAGTAACGCTTGGCTCATCAAGATAAATATCGGTGCCCTTCAGCCCGTTCTTTGCTTCAACTTTTATCAATCTGCCGTTGAAGGATACATGAGCTCCCAGCATCTCCAGAACAAGAAAGTGTGTGTCGAGCCGCCGGCGTCCAATTACATCACCGCCAGGAGGGGGCAGCTCCACAGAGCCTGTTCTTGCAACCAGAGGGCCAGCGAGCAGAATTGACGCCCTTATTGCCTTTGAAAGGCTTTCATTGAAATGCTTTAAGGTGATTTCTGATGCGGTAACACCAACGCTGTGCGGATCGGCGGTTTTCTCTACATCAGCCCCCAGATCCTGAAGCAGACCCATCATAGCTCTTACATCTCTTATGTCCGGGCAGTTGTGCAGAGTGACAGGCTGGTCGGTGAGCAGTGTCGCAGCAAGAATGGGCAGCGCAGCATTTTTGCTGCCGGAGGGTACGAGAACGCCGTTAAGTGTGTTTCCACCCTCAACCAGCCAGCTGCCGGACGATGTCATTTGCCAGCCCCTGTTTTGGTTAGAATTGTGTGGTAAAGATCCGGATGCTCTTCAGGAAGCCATTTCTGCTTAAGCAGCCACCGGATGTAATCGGGGTCGCGGGCAACGGTATCTTCAACAAGTGTTCCTCTGTACTTCCCGAAGGTAAAAATTCTGACCTCAAGGGGAGAGAAGATAAAATCAACCAGAGCATTCCAGTCGTTGTGAAGATCAAGACAGTTTTCCTGTTCCAGAGAGAAGTGAAGAAGAGACTGAACAAGTTCTGTGTCAAACAGTGCTCTGTGGGCATCGCCCTGGATGTTCCGATCCAGATCAAACCTGTACCTCAAAGCCTGAAGGGCATGGGAGGGAATCTCCTGCCATATCTGCCTTGAAAGCCTGAGGGTATCTATCTGCGTGGTTTTGTCGAATCGTTTAAACACGGAGGGGTACTGTCGGGTGAGAATCTCGTGATCGTAGGGGAGGTTGTGGGCAGATATATAGTCTGCCTGCTCTGCAAGCTTTGTGATCTGTTCTGTAATCTCTTCTGCAGCTGGAGAATTTTCTACCATTCTGTTGCTAATCTGGTTTACCGCGGATGCTTCAGGAGGAATGGGAATCGAGGGTTTTACAAGGCTTTCGAATACCTGTTTTTCTCCGGTGAAAGTAAACCCGCTGTACTCCGCAAGCAGAAACGCGACCTCACACACTTCTGCCGTCGCAGGATCGGCACCGGTTGTTTCCGTGTCCAGAAACAATATGCGCACCGAGTCGCCTGTAATTCCGCTGAAAAGATCAAAAGTATTACCCATAATCGTAATTCTAATGTATGTGTAACCCTTGAGTCAAAGTGTCTGTTTTTTGACAAGAGTGTGCCGGATTGATTAAACTATGGCAGGTAGGAGTTTAACTATGTCTGAAGGGAGAAGGAATGAAACGATTATTGCTTCCAGCTTTATCCGCCGCACTTGTGCTCGCGGCCTGCGGTACAGGCCCTGTTGAGGTGGCCAGCCCTCTTTCTGTTATTCCGGAAAGAGCCATGATATCAATTGTTCTGAATGATCCGGCAGGAATGGTGAGAAACATAGATGGATACATTGAAGAGGGTGCTCCTATACTGGGAGAGAAACTGCTTGAGAATATTATATGCGGGCAGCTTGAAGTGCCTTCACTGGATTCATTACAGGTAAGATACGGGTTCAATCCTTCCGGTCAGATCGCTTTCTGGATGGAAAGCGCCATGCCTCAGAGTATGGCCATGGCCGTTTCTGCACCTGATTTTCCTCTGTTCATCTCACTGCTGGAAGAAATGGGTGTTGAGTTCTCCGATGAAGATCCTGTTAACGGCTCAACTGTTTACTCCATGCAGGCTGAAGAGGGAACCATGTATATGGCCGGTGTGAACGGAGTAGCCCTGATGGCCATGTCCACAGAGAAGCTTGGAACATTGATTTCCGGTCTTTCTTCAGATGTTTCTGTACATGTACCGGAGACCAGTCTGTTCATGCAGTTCAACCTTTCCATGATAGGCCCCATGGCTGTGGCTCAGATGCCAATGGCCAGAATGATGATCAACCAGGGAATGGCAGCAGATACAACAATGCCCTACTTTGTTTCTGCAATGATGGATGTATACATGGATGGGATTGAGGTATTTCTTACACAGGCCGACTTGCTGGAGCTGACCCTTACCACCGGAGAGGAAGACTTTGTTGCAAGAAAGAAGATCAGTTTTCTTCCCGACACATATCTTGCAGGAATGTCCATGGACCAGCAGGACCAGGATATGCTTGGTTCAATAACCAGCGGAGATGTAGCAACCGTTCGAGTTCAGATGCCCGGTGAATTGGCTTTTGATATTTCAAAGGCATTTACAGAGGTTTTCATTTCAGAAGCAGACGAGGAAATGCTGCAGTTCTGGGCGTCAATGGCTTCAAACGGTGCTGTATCAATCTACAACGACAGCTTCTTCCATGTTGTGGCTGCGTATCAGATGGAAGAGGAAATTGCAATAGAAGATGTAGCCCGGTTGTACGCTGAATATCTTGATCTGTTCGTTTCTGCCATGAGTGAGAACACAGATTTTGGTAGTTTCTTTACTGTTCAGGATAATGGTGTGATTGACATAGATGGAACAGACTTCTACTCCATGTCAATGACCATAGCTTCAGATTCAACGGAATCTATGGAATTCGAATACTGGTTAACAGTTCACAATGGTGCTCTTTTTCTGGAAATGGCACCACAGCCTGATATCCTGTTATCCATTGTCTCCGGTGATTACACTCCCGCCGAGCTTGAATCAGATGGGGAGTTTGCTGGAGAAATCAGTCTCGCAGGTTACATTAACTTGATCATGGCTATGAGTCCCCACGGAATGGATATACCTGAGATCGGTTCTGATGTGATCATCAGATGGGACGGAAACTACACCGACGGAGTCATGTCTGGAGAAATGGTTATGGATGGAAGCGATGCCGTTGCCACAGGTTTCGCTTTCTTCGGGTTGATTGCTGCTACTCAGTAGCTTCGTGTTTCCATATCAGCAGAGAGGCACCACCTGTAAAGGCGGTGCCTCAACTGTTAACCCTGATGCAGTTAGATCTGACCGTTGTAAATTGCCTGTGCGGCTTCAACACCGTTGTTTACTGTTTCAAGAACACAGTCTGCTGCCCTGTGTGCAACAACGGAAGCCAGTTCCTGATTTGCCTTCGGAACTTTTTTCAGGACAAACTTTGCCAGATCCATTTTTTCCGGTTTTGGCCCAATTCCAATTCTAAGCCTGGGGAATTCCTGCGTTTTGAGAACGTCGATCACATTTTTCAGCCCGTTCTGGCCCCCGGAAGAGCCGTTTTTACGCAACCGCAGACTTCCCAGCGGGATGTTAACATCATCGCAGACCACAAGCATGTTCTCCGGGGGTACCTGTTTTGCAGTAAGGATTGCACCGGCAGATCTGCCGCTTTCATTCATGTATACAGATGGTTTAACCAGGTGTACTCCACCAGGAAGGTAAGCTATTTCAAACGCCCCGGCTCTTTTGAAGGAAACGCCGGCTTCCCTGGCAAGAATATCTGCCACCCAGAAACCGGCGTTGTGCCATGTAAGAGCGTACTTCAGACCTGGATTTCCCAGGCACAGTATTATGCTGATCCCAGAATCTGAAGTACACATATCCTATTCCTCGGAAGGTGCTTCGGTACCCTCTGCAGCTTCTTCCTCGGTTCCTTCTTCGGCTTCTTCCTCTTCTTCTTCTTTAACCAGCAGAGCCTTTGGCGCGATAACGCTTGCGATGACCGGATCGAAAGCGAGATCTACCGCAAGACCCTCTGGAAGATCAACATCAGAGAGGTGGAGTCTGTCGCCAAGATGAAGTTCCGTCACATCAAATGTGATTTCAGATGGGATGTCTACAGCCTTAACGGTAACTTCCAGTTCATGCATTGTGTGGTCGAGGATTCCACCGTCGATGGACACGCCCACTGGAATTCCGGAAAGCTTAACCGGAACAGGTACAAGAACCAGCTGATTGTCTGAAACCTGCTGGAAATCAAGGTGCAGAGGTTTATCTGTAAGTGTATCCCACTGAACCTCTTTGATAATGCTCTTAACAACATTACCCTCAATATCAAGCTCAACAATACCAAGTGACCTGGAGAAACCGATCTTTGACATGAATTCAGAAAGATCAATTTTTACTGCGACATCAGCGCCTTGTCCGTATACGATTCCAGGGATGCTGGCTGTTCGCCGGAGTCTTCTGGACTCTCTGGATCCAAGTTTAAATCTCTTCTCCATTACTAACTGGATCGGCATTACTATTCCTTTCGTTTCTGACGGTAAAGCTGGCTGGGGCGGGAGGATTCGAACCTCCAAATGCAGGGACCAAAACCCTGTGTCTTGCCATTTGACGACGCCCCAATTCCAAATCTATCTCGATTGACAGCGCAGTACCCACGGGAATTTCCCGGCGAGATACTCCTCCGCGTCCTTTGCTTCCTCACCAGACCTGAACAGTGCGTAGAGTACAGGTCCGGAGCCACTGAGCCCCCAGTTAACCGTCAGACGGGAAAGCTCCTCAGCCGCAAGGTCGATACCTCTGTAACGGCTTCGGAGAAGGGGCAGGAACTGGTTGTCAAGTTTGACAGGGAAAGGTTTACCCTCATGCCAAGCTCCAAATTTCCGGGCGGTATAATTGCTTATGCGGCATGCCTCTGTCAAGTCCCCTGCATTGTCATCCCACAGTTTGTAGGCAAGCGGTGTTGGTATGTTTTCTCCGGAATGAACAAGAACACAGTGAAAATCCGGCAGTTTTACCGGTTCCAGTATTTCTCCTCTTCCAGTAACGAAGGCAGTTTCAGTCTGCAGCAGAAAAAAAGGCACATCGCTGCCAAGGCTTTCTCCAAGGGATGCCAGATCAATTCTTGTTTCTGTAAGTTTCTGAAGGGCAAGAAGAACAGCCGCGGCATCACTGCTGCCCCCTCCAAGCCCTCCCGGTGATGGAATGTTCTTGTGCAGAGACACGGTAACCGCCGTATTTTCAGATATCCCTGCTGCTTTCAGAAAAGCCTCTGCCGCCATCCAGACAAGATTGGTTTTGTTGTCTGGTGACGCAACACCCGAGCATTGCAGTTTTATCCCTGAAACTCCCGGATCCACGGATACAGTCAGCGAATCAGAAAGAGATACTGTAGAAAAAATACTTTTCAGCTCATGAAATCCATCGGAACGAATTCCGGTGATCTCAAGCCCCAGGTTAAGCTTTGCCGGGGCTTCAACCAGAAGTTGCCGCATCAGCTGGCAGGAGCAAAAGCGAGAACAGCTGCAACAGCTGCCACCCAGAGAACAAGATCAACCTTCAGCGGCGTGTCCCGGACAAGAACTTTATCAGGGCTTCCACCCAGGCCCATGCTGTAAACGATAAAAAGATACCTGAACACTCCGTAGGCAACAAACGGTATGGTAATCCAGAGAAAAGGGGAAACAACTTCCGCTGTTCTGTCACTTACTGTGTATATGGAATATCCGATTATGCTTGCAGACGCACTTATTCCGATTACCTGATCCAGAAGGGAAACAGAGTAATCTTTCAGATTGCTGCGGTGACCATGAGCATTTTCGCCCATGGAAACAAGCTCGTGTCTTCTCTTTGCAAAGGCAAGCAGAGTTGCCAGGAAAAAAGTGCAGATAACAAGCCACGGAGACAGAGAAATAGTTTCACCTGAGTCGAACAGAACTGCAACTCCGGCCAGTGCTCTGAGTACAAAACCAAGAGCTATCAGTATGCAGTCCAGTATTACTACCTTTTTAAGACCGAATGAATAGGCAATCTGCTCCACGAGGTAGACTGAGTATACAATGGCAAGCCAGGGAGCCATACTCCACGCTGCTGCCATGGTTCCTGTGATAAGAACAGCAGCAACAACAACAGCCCGACGAACAGTTAATCTGCCGGAGGCAATAGGTCTGCTCTGTTTTTCCGGGTGCAGTTTATCCTTTTCACGGTCTACCGAATCGTTGATAAGATAAATGGCAGACGCAATAAAGCTGAACCCAAGAGCAGCCAGTATTGTTTCCCTGACAGCGGGAAATGACCACACCCTGCCGAAAAGAAGGGCAGCAAAAACAAATAAATTCTTTGTCCATGCCTTCACACGCATGGCTTCAAGAAGAGTTATGGCTGATTTCATCTTTGTAAAATAACAGGATTTTACCTGCTGTAACAACATCGTCGGAACGATTGTTTTTTTACTATATTCTCACCGATTCCATTCTCATGAACAACGAAGAAACTTTTGCATCAAACAGGGGAGTGTGCCGTTGAAATATGTATTTTTCCTGCTTGTTTTGTTGTCTTCTATGTCGATGGCTCAGTGCGAGTTAAGTGTAAAATCTCTTGAGTACACCGATTACGGTAACTCTGGAGAAGAACTGGAAACTCCATTGTCCGTCGAGATCACATCAGCATCTTCAGGAGATCCCATCGCCGGGATTCAGGTGCACTTTTCCGTTTCAGGGGGGCATGGAGAGCTGGTTCCATCTGGGGGATACTACACCATCGAGGAAGACTCTGCTGACGGACTTGTGGTGCAGACAGACGAGAACGGTATAGCCAGAGTTAACATGCAACTGGGCAAAATGGGTGAGATCACGGTTTCTGCCACTGTCACAGACAGCAGGGGAATACCGGCCTCAACATCTTTCAGCCTTGTATCGCTGGATATTCGTGCGATTGTGTTTCAGATCATAGGCGGCCTGGCGGTGTTTCTGCTGGGTATGCAGATGATGTCTACAAATCTTCAGCAGGTTGCCGGTAACAGAATGAAATCAATTCTTCGAACCCTTACAGCCAACCGGTTTATGGCAATAACAGCCGGAGCTCTGGTTACAGCTCTTGTTCAGAGTTCCAGTGCCACTACAGTTATTACCGTGGGTTTTGTAAACAGCGCCCTTATGACCCTTCAGCAGGCAGTGGGAGTGGTTCTGGGAGCGAATATTGGTACCACTATCACAGGTCAGTTGATTGCGTTCAAGATAACCGCGTATGCTTTTCCCATGATTGCCATCGGTTTTACTCTTTCTGCTTTCTCTAAAAATACAAAAAGACAGATGTGGGGTAAGGTGATAATGGGTCTGGGGCTTCTGTTCCTGGGTATGACCACAATGAGCGGTATTATGAAACCTCTTCGTGGAAGTACTCCTGTCAGGGAATTCTTCACAACATTCAGCTCAAATCCCATTCTGGCTATTCTTGCCGGAACTCTTGTTACAGTATTCGTACAGAGCTCCAGTGCAACAGTCGGCTTGACAATGACCCTTGCTGGTTCCGGGCTGATAGGTCTTCAGGGCGCGATATTTCTTGTACTCGGTGACAATATCGGAACCACTATCACAGCTCAGCTTGCGGCTCTTGGAAGCAACAGGGCTGCAAAACAGGCTGCGATGGCCCACACACTTATCAATGTAATAGGTGCCGTATACTTTGCTCTTCTAGCCCTTGATGAGAACGGTTTTTTCATGAGGCTTGTAAGGCGAACTTCATCTGACGCAATGAGACAGGTTGCAAACGCACACACCATGTTCAATGTGGTTAACGTGCTGTTGTTTATTCCGCTTGTTCCAGCTCTGACAAAGCTTTGCAGGGTTATTGTTCCATCGGGGGCTGATGAAGATCCATCGGAAACCGATCTCATTCTCGACTCCAACCTGCTTGCAACTCCCGTTCTGGCTCTGGACAGTATCAACCGTGAAATGACCAAAATGGCCAGGATTTCCGGAAAAGGTGTCTGTCTGGCTGCACAGCATTTCCTCAGTGGAAAACACTCAGCAAAGAAAATTCTGCTCATGGAAGACAGAGTGGATGATATGCAGAGAGATCTTACTATCTACGCGTCACAGCTGTTCAAGGAAAATCTTTCTTACGATCAGAGTCTGACACTTCCAGTGGTTCTGCACACCATCAACGATATAGAAAGAGTTTCAGACCACGCAGTGAACATGGTTGAAGCAAGACACAGAGTTGAGGGTAATATTCTCGACTCCGAGGGACCTCTTACAACCGCTGCCGGAGAGGCTTATGAGGTTCTCAGGGGAATGACGGAGCAGGTGGTAACTGCTCTTGAAACTCACGATCTAAAGGCTGCTCAGAAAGTTCTGATTCTTGAGGGCAGGATGAACCAGATAGAGAAGGAAGCAAGAGACGGCTACGGTAATTCACTTGCTACCTACGGTGTTTCCAATCTAACCGGACTTGCTATTCTGGATTTTATAGATTACTGCGAACGGGCCGGTGATCACTTGAAGAACATCGCCCAGTCTATTCTTGGAGGAGGTATCTGGCATGGTCAGGAACCGGGAGAGTAGTTTCAACGTTGATTTAGACAGAATAGAAGAGGGTATTGCCGTTATTCTGGCTCCTGGAGGGTTTCAGTGGCATCTTCCCGAGTCTTATCTGCCTGCCGGTGTTACAGAGGGAATGACAATGACCGTGACTCTGGAAAACAACAAACAGGCAACCAGCTCAAGGCTGGAGCGGATCAGAAATCTCCGGTCGGGTCTGGAGAATCGTTGAAACCGGATTCTGCGGGTAAACTGATACTGGTTGCAACACCAATCGGTAATCTGGAAGACATGTCTCCCAGAGCACAGGAGGTGCTGAGCACTGCTGATGTGGTAATGGCCGAGGACACCAGGCGGACAGGCAGGTTTGTTCCTGACCGCAAAAGGCTTTACAGTTGTCATGATCACAACATACAGGGCAGATTGCCGCAGATAAAACAATTTCTTCTTCAGGGGGCAACTGTGGCTATGGCAAGTGACGCCGGAACCCCCGGCGTGTCTGACCCCGCTTACAGGGCAGTTGGTCTCGCAGTTGAAATCGGAGCTGAAGTAACTATGATTCCCGGTCCTTCAGCGGTTATAATGGCTCTTGTCGTTTCGGGACTGCCCACTGACAGGTTTGCTTTTGAGGGGTTTCTTCCCTTCAAAAAAGGAAGAAGGCGGCGCAGGATTGAACAGATGGTCGGATATACAGGTACCGTTGTTTACTATGTGGGGCCGCATCACCTGTCTTCAGTACTCGAGGCTCTGCTTTCTGTTTTTGGTGACAGAAGATGCTGTGTTGCGCGGGAATTGACCAAGCTTCACGAGGAAATTGTGCGCGGCACTCTTTCCGGTCTTCTGGAGAAATACACCTCTGCGGCTCCCCGCGGGGAAATAACTCTTGTGGTGGAAGGAGCTTCAGGTTGAACCTTCACAAAGTGAGAATGGCATTCAAAGGGCTGCTTCGTCCGGTAATTCCTTTTCTTGTAAAGCTGGGGGTTACTCCGGCAGCTGCCACCATCTCCGGGCTTCTTATTACCGTTACAGCTTCGTATTTTGTGTGGAAAGGAAACTACCTGACAGGAGGAGCCATTCTTATTCTCGGCAGCCTGTTTGATGCAGTGGACGGCAGTATCGCCAGGTTGACAAACTCTTCATCCAAAGCAGGTGCTGCCCTTGATTCAGTCATGGACAGGGTAGGGGAAATTGTTGTTCTGACTGCAGTGCTTGCCGGAAAAGCCGGAAGTGAACATGATAGCTTGTTGTATATTATTCCTGCGGCTATGGGCGGTTCGCTTCTTGTAAGCTATGTTCGAGCCCGTGCCGAGGGGCTTGGTATTGATTGCAGGGTTGGGCTGTTCACCAGAACAGAAAGACTGGTGCTGGTTATTGCCGGTATAGTATTTTCAGCTTTCTGGGGAACCGCGGTTATAGTCTGGAGCTGTGCCATTATTGCTGCCGGCTCCTGGTTTACCGCCTTGCAGAGGTTGTTGAAAGTTACACGGGACGGGAAAGGGATTCCTCTGGACTAGGGGCATCTTTATCCCTGCAACATTATACCCTTCGAGGGAGGATTTTGAATGTCAAAAAAAGTTAGAGTGGCTATTATCGGAGTGGGCAACTGTGCAAGCAGTCTTGTCCAGGGGGTAGAGTACTACAAGAATGCTAAAGATGAGGACAAGGTTCCTGGTCTTATGCATGTGAATCTCGGTGGATACCATGTGAAGGATGTAGAGTTTGTGGCAGCATTTGATATCAACGCCACAAAGGTTGGAAAAGATCTCAGCGAAGCTATTTATGCTGACCCCAACTGCACTATCAAGCTCTGTGATGTCCCGAAAATTGGAGTTACCGTCAGCAGAGGTATGACACACGACGGAATAGGCAAGTACCTCAAGCCTGTAATTGAAAAGGCTCCTGGGCCAACAGCAGATATCGTAAGCATTCTTAAAGAAACAAAAACTGACGTTGTTGTAAGTTACCTGCCTGTAGGCAGTGAAGAGGCAACCAAGTGGTACGTTGAACAGATTCTTGAAGCCGGGTGCGCTTTTGTTAACGCTATTCCTGTGTTTATCGCCCGTGAGCCGTACTGGCAGAAACGCTTCCGTGACAGAAACCTTCCTGTTATGGGAGACGATATCAAGAGTCAGGTTGGCGCAACCATCCTTCACCGTGTTATGACCAGGCTTTTTGAAGACCGCGGTGTAAGGCTTGACCGTACCTACCAGCTTAATGTCGGAGGAAACACCGATTTCCTCAATATGCTTGAGCGCGAGCGTCTTGAATCGAAGAAGATCAGCAAAACCAACGCTGTTACCAGCCAGATTCCAGGCGGAATTGCCCCTCGGAATGTCCACATCGGTCCCAGTGACTACATCGAGTGGCTGGATGACAGAAAGTGGTGCTACATCCGCATGGAAGGAACCAGCTTCGGTGACGTTCCTCTCAACATAGAGGCCAAACTTGAGGTCTGGGACAGCCCCAACAGCGCAGGTGTTATTATCGATGCTGTCCGCTGTGCAAAGCTCGCTCTGGACAACGGTCTCAGCGGTTCAATTGAAGCCCCGTCAAGCTATTTCTTCAAGTCTCCTCCTGTGCAGTACTACGATGATGAGTGTCACAGAATGACAGAAGAGTACATTGCCACCTACGGTAACAAGAAAGCCAACGGCAAAGCTGAAAAGAAGTAGAAAGAGAGACAAATTGCCCGGACTTTTCGTAACCTTTGAGGGCGTGGAAGGCTCGGGCAAGTCCTCCAGATGCAGAAATCTTATACAGGCTCTTCAGGTTACCGGGCGGGAGGTCGTTTTCACCCGGGAACCTGGCGGGCCTGATGTTTCAGAGCGGATAAGATCGATCCTCCTTAACCCTGAGCTGGACATTCCTCCTCTGTCGGAGTTGATGCTTTACTTTGCCAGCAGAGCTGCAAATGTAGAGAAAGTTATTCTTCCTGGTCTGCAAAGGGGAGGCATTGTGTTGTGTGACAGATTCAGTGATGCAACCTTTGCTTATCAGGGCTGGGGCAGAGATCTTCCTGTTGATGAAATGAGAAGGGCGAACAGCCTGGCCACAGGTGGTTTGAACCCGGATCTGACTGTTCTTATGGATCTTGACCCTGAGGAGGGTTTCAGAAGGATGAATCTGTCCGGCAGAAAGCTTGACCGGATTGAGATGGAGCATCTTTCTTTTCACAGGAAAGTAAGAACAGGTTACCTCGCCCTTGCAGAGAAGGAGCCGGAACGCTTTCTGGTTGTAGATGGTATGCAGGAGGAGAAAAAGCAGGACTCGGCGATACTGAACGAAGTTCTCAGAAGACTGAATACAGAAGGGTGATTGATAATATGAAAGACCTTGTGCCGGGATGGATTGCTGTTACTACGGGGATGCTGCTTCTAACAACAGCGCTGGTGCTTGGCCTTCCGCCGGTTGCCCACGCTGGTAGCGAAGAGACGCCGGCAGCGAGAGCCTCTTCTCTTGAGCTGTTTTTTGATGTTTACGGTATTACCAGGTCTTCTTATGTGGATACTCTGGAGAGCCGGGAGCTTGTAGAGGAAGCGCTGCAGGGAATGCTGCAATCTCTTGATCCCAACAGTGTACTTCTTACTCCTGAAGAATTCGAGAACCTGCAGATACAGCTTGAAGGGTCTTTTGAAGGTGTAGGTATCACTCTGGGGCAGCGTGATAACTGGCTCACCGTTATCTCTCCCATTGAAGGAACTCCTGCCTACAGGGCAGGAATGAAGGCCGGCGATCGTATTGTAAAAATAGACAGTATGTCCACAGAAGGAATAACAACCACCGAGGCGGTTTCTTTTATCAGAGGTCCAGGGGGTACGGTGGTGAATCTCACAGTGGAAAGACCTGGAATGGAAGAGCCCATAGTGTTCCCGATCGAGAGGGATGTTATTGACTTCCCCTCGGTTTCCGCAAGTTTCATGGTGGAACCGGGAATTGGATACGTGCGTCTCTCCAGGTTCAGCGAGGAATCTGCCAAAGAGGTTTACGATGCCATCTCAGAGCTGCGCAGTCAGGGAGCAGAGAACATGATTCTTGATCTCCGGGGAAATCCCGGCGGTCTGATGCTACCTTCTATTGATGTAGCAGACATTTTTCTGCCGGCAGGTGCAGTTGTGGTTACCACAAGGGGGCAGGCTGTGGGTGAGTACACATACAGAACAGGAAGAGGTGTTCTGTACAGCGGTGACCTGGTTCTTCTTGTGGACGGAGGCAGTGCCAGTTCTTCTGAGATCCTGGCAGGTGCTCTTCAGGATCAGCACGCCGCGACTCTGATAGGAACCAGAACTTTCGGGAAGGGGTCTGTGCAGTCCCTGTCCGATCTCGGGGATTATCCGGGTCTCGGGCATTACGGTGTTAAACTTACCACCGCAAGATATTACACACCCAACGGTAACAGCATTGATAGAACCCTGCGGGATGACTTTATGGAATCCGGTGCGGAAGAGACCTGGGGTATCATTCCGGATATAACAGTGGAACCGGATTCTTTCGGTGTGGCTCTTGTTGCCGAGCTGGAGCTTGACGGACATTTTTTCAGCTTCGCTGTTGATTACACCCTTGAAAATGAAGTTTCAGAGGATTTCTGGCCGGATGAAACTGTTTTGCGGTCTTTCAGAGAGTATATGGATGCAGAGGGAATTGACTATACGGATGAGGAGTTTACCGATAGCAAAGCTTACATAGAGAGGGCACTTCTCCGTGAAATTGCCCTTCGAGAGTGGCCTGTGAACCACTATTACGAAGTTACTGCCCCACATGATGATACTATTCGCCGCGCTGTTGAGTTTCTTACGGAGGATAATTAGTCATGGTTATTAAATTTGGTACATCCGGCTGGAGGGGTGTCATCTCCAGGGAGTTTACCTGGGACAGGGCTATGGCAGTGGCAGATGCCGTTGCAGTCAGGTTGCTGGAAACAGGATACAGAACAATAGCCGTTGGCGGTGACTGCCGTTTCCTTTCCCCGGAGCTGGCAGAGGCAACTGCCCACAGACTGGCAGGGTACGGTTTTGATGTGTATCTCTCCGAAAGAAGTGTACCGACACCTGTGTTGTCTCACGCCTGCAGGAGACTTAGTCTTGGAGGTGTTATTAATTTCACAGCCAGTCACAACCCGCCTGTGTACAACGGTATCAAGTTCAGTCCTTTTCACGGCGGTCCTGCAGATGGGAAAGATACTTCCAGAATAGAAGAACTGGTTGCCGCAGGCAAAGTTCCAGACAGCAGTACCGGCGGTTCCGTAAAAGTTGTTGACTTTATCACTCCGTATCTGAAAGACATCGACGAGTTTATAAAACCGGAAGTTTTCCGGAAAGCAGATTCTCTCAGGGTTGTTTACGATGCTTTCAGCGGTGCAGGGAGCGGTGTACTTGACAAGAAGCTCATAGAGCTTGGAGCTTCTGTCAGAGTTCTTAACGGAAGGCGTGACCCGCTTTTTGCCGGGCGCCAGCACCCGGAGCCCAACGAACAGCATCTTTCGGATTTGTCACAGAGTGTGGTAAGAAGCGGAGCTTCGCTGGGTGTTGCAACCGATGGTGATGCAGACAGGTTCGGCATTGTGGATGAGAACGGGAACTACATTACCCCTCCCGACTTCATGGCTCTTCTGGTCGACTATCTGGCGGAGTCCGGGCATCGGGGAAGGGTTGTCCGTTCGATAACAACAGGCAGCCTTCTGGACAGGGTGGCTGAGGCAAGAGGGCTTGAGGTCAAAGTTACCCCTGTGGGTTTCAAGTATCTTGGTGCGGAGATTCTTGCAGGTGGTGTTCTGCTTGCAGGCGAGGAAAGCGGAGGGCTTTCACTGGGAACACACATTCCCGAAAAAGACGGTGTTCTGGCAGGGCTTCTGGCCAGCGAGATTGTTTGTCACTACGGCGAGGGCCTCGGCTCTCTTTTGCAGAAGCTCTGGAGCAGGCACGGACGGTACTTTAACACCAGACTTGATCTTCCTCTTGACCCGGTTATGAAACACTACATTCTGGAGAATCTGTTTAAATCAGATAAAAAATATGCCGCAGGACTTCCAGTGAAGAGTATCGACAGAACAGATGGTGTTCAGCTTGTGTTTGATGAAAATACCTGGGTGCTTGTGAGATTGAGTGGAACGGAACCGCTGGCCAGAATTTATGTTCAATCCACAGACGCTGGAGAGAACAGGAGAATCGCCGAGGCGCTGGCTGAAGAATTCAGAGGAAACACCCATGAGGCTCATTGAAGAAACACTGTCTATTCCCATTAACTCTATTCCCAGAGGAACAACCAGAGAATCGTTTACAATACAGATGAACAAAGTCCCATGGGATATTCCCGATGCGGAACTCAGTTCTGAGGAGGGTATTCTTGATCTCGATATTGTTAGAACCGAGTATGAAATTATAGTAAAAGGATTTCTTGAGGCAGAGTTTACCGTACCCTGCGCCAGATGTCTGGCACCTGTTGTTTTCACGGTTACAGAGGAAATTGAAAGAATGTATTCGTGGAACCCGGATATGCTTTCAGACCCCGAAGTTGAACCGGTCTCGCACAATGACGGAACAGTTTGTATATTAGACCCCGTTCGAGAGGCGATTATTTTTTCCCTGCCGGCAATGCCGCTCTGCAAGCCAGATTGCAGGGGGTTGTGTCCAGTCTGCGGAATTAATCGTAATTTTGAAGAATGTAAACACGGTTTCGAAGCCTGATCTTCGAGCGTATAGATGAAAGTGAGAACCAGATGCCCGTTCCAAAAAGAAGGCACTCTTCCACAAGGCGCGACAAAGGTCGTACTCACTGGAAGATCGAAGCCAGATCTACCAGTGTGTGTCCCCAGTGTGGCGAGCCAAGACTGCCCCACCGAGTTTGTAAGCACTGCGGTTATTACAATGGCCGCCAGGTTACAGAGCCTGTTGAAGACTAAACTTGGCTGAATCAGTTGTTGTGGCACTTGATGCCATGGGTGGAGATCACGGCCCCGGTGTAGTTGTTGACGGGGCCGTGAAGTTTTTCAGGGAGAGTTCCAGAAAAACGCAGAAGAATGTGAAGATAGTACTGGTTGGTCATCGGGATACAATATCCCGGATGCTTTCCAGTGCAGGTGGTCAGAAGTATCCAATTGAGATTGAGCATGCTTCCCAGGTTATTTCAATGGATGATCACCCGGCAGAGGCCCTGAAACAGAAACCAGACAGTTCAATGGTTGTTATGGCTAATCTTCAGCGTCAGGGTATAGCCAACGCCATGGTGAGCCCAGGTAACACAGGTGCAATGATGGCAAGCAGTATGTTTGCCCTGGGAAGGATCAAGGGTATTTCCCGCCCCGCACTTGCCAGTACAATTCCAACCATCGGAAACCCTACAATCCTTGTGGATGTCGGGGCAAATGTCGGCTGCCGTCCCCAGCTTCTGTATAAGTTCGCTTTTATGGGAAGTATCTATTCAAAGCTCGTATTTGGGGTGGATAAGCCCAAGGTTTCTCTGCTTAATGTTGGCAGCGAACCCTCCAAGGGTCCACCGGACATCAAGGAAGTTTACAAAATGCTGTCCAGAGCCCCTCTTAATTTTGCAGGTAACATAGAGGGGAACGGAATATTGATGGGTGATGCTGATGTGGTCGTGTGTGATGGTTACACCGGTAACGTTCTGGTAAAATTCATCGAATCAATCGCGTCTATGGTAGGGGGCACGTTGTATCTTGAAATGAAAAAACAATGGACCTCGAGGATGGGCTATCTGTTTATGAAGCCGTCCTTCAATAAACTCTGGAAAAAATTTGATGCTGCCGAGTACGGAGGAGCACCGCTTCTGGGTCTTAACGGGGTTGCCATAGTGGCCCACGGAAGCTCTTCTGCACTTGCTATAAGAAATGCTGTTGCTGCTGCCTGCGATTTCAGGCGTAGCGGTGCAGTAGAAGCCATCAGAGACAAGATGGCTGAACTAATGGAGGAGGAAAAAGCTGTTGAATGAACGACACGCCTATATCAAAGGTACAGGACATTTTGCTCCGGAGCCTGTTCTTACAAACGATGACCTTTCCAAAATGGTTGATACGAACGATGAATGGATAACATCGAGAACCGGTATCAAGCAGCGCCATATTGCTCCAGATGATATGGCAAACAGTGATATGTCCTACGAAGCAGCCCGCAGAGCAATGGATGACGCCGGCTGGAAGCCGGAGGATGTACAGGCTGTTTTTCTTGGAACGGTAACACCGGATTATTCATTTCCAAATACAGCAGCTCTTGTTGCCGACCGACTTGGTCTCAACAAGGTTCCATGTTATGACTTTGAGGCTGGCTGCAGTGGCTTTATTTACGGCCTGATACAGGCAAAAGCATTTATTACCTCCGGTCTGCTTGACAAAGTTATTGTGATAGGTGCTGAAAAACTCACATCAATAACCGACTGGGAAGACAGGAACACCTGTGTTCTGTTCGGAGACGGAGCCGGAGCAGCCTGTATAGGCAGCGAGGGCCCGGGCGGACTGCTTGGTGGTTTTCACTGGGGCAGCGACGGTTCTCTCGGTCATCTTCTCGATCTGCCTGCAAGCGGTTCAAGGCAGCCAATTACTCACGAGGCCATAGACAACAAAGACAACAAGATTCACATGGCTGGCGGAGAGATAATGAAGAGTGCTGTGAGAGCCATGAGAGATTCAGCTCTCAAAGCTCTGGAGGAGGATGGACTTACCTACAAGGATGTGAACCTGCTTATCTCGCACCAGGCAAATGTAAGAATCATCGAATCAACTGCCAGGGTTCTCAGACTCGAGTGGAAAGATGTGTATGTAAACATTGATCAGTACGGCAACACATCCAGTGCTTCTATTCCCATCGCCATGGATGAGGCTCTGCACAATGGAACAATAAAGCCAGGCTACAAAGTTGTACTGGCTGCTTTTGGTGCCGGCCTTACCTGGGGTGGCATTGTTGTGAGGTGGAGTGATGAATCTTAACGCCACTGCCGTTGTTACCGGTGCGGCCCGAGGAATCGGTCTCGAGATCGCGAAAAAACTTATAGACACAGGCTGGACCGTAGCAGCACTGGACATGCTGGAAGATGACCTTGGCAGGTCTGCGTCTGAGCTGGGAAGCATGTACAAACCCTATACGGTCAATATCACCGATACTCAGCAGCTTGCTGTGGTTGCAGCTTCCATAGGGAAAGAACTGCCTGTGGTAAAGGGCATCGTAAACAATGCAGGAATTACCCGTGATGCTCTGATGATGCGTATGGGTGAAGACCAGTGGAATATGGTTATCGATGTTAACCTCACCGGTGCATGGAAGGTAACCCAGGCTTTTATGAGGTCTCTCATAAGAGCACGCGAAGGCAGTATTGTGAGTATTTCATCGGTGGTCGGGCTTACTGGATCTGCCGGCCAGACAAACTACGCTGCAAGCAAAGCAGGGCTTATCGGTATGTCGAAGTCTCTTAACAGAGAGCTGGCGGCAAGAGGTATCACAGTCAATGTTGTGGCTCCCGGATTTATTGAAACAGAAATGACACAGAAGTTATCGGAGGAGGTGCGCGGTGACTACCTTTCGAGGATTCCTGCGGCCAGGCTGGGACTGCCCGTTGAAATTGCTGAAGCAGTAGCATTTCTCATGAGCCCCTCAGCCAAGTATATTACCGGCGTTGTACTGCCCGTTGATGGCGGTCTTACCACCTGAGAAAGGAAAGATATGTCTCTGGAAAACCGTATCGCTGAAATTATTGTAAGTCGTCTTAATGTTAAGCCGGAGGAAGTTACAAACTCTGCCAGCCTTAAAGACGATCTTGGAGCTGACTCTCTTGACATGGTTGATCTCATGATGGACCTTGAGGATACCTTTAATCTCAAGATTTCTGATGAAGATGGAAACAAGCTTCAGACCGTTGGTTCTGTTGTTGAGTTTCTGAAAGAAAAAGGTATAGAAGCCTAGAGAAACGCAGTTTATGAATTGCCGGCAAATCGCCGCAGCCGGAGGGGTGTGGCGATTTGCCGGATTAAAGTACCTGGAGGAATTCCGTGTCTGATAAACGGGTAGTAATCACCGGTCTGGGCGTTTTCAGCCCAATCGGAAATACAGTGTCTGAGGCCTGGGAAAATGCCGTGGCAGGAAACAGCGGTATCGTGAGATTGTCCATGATAGACCCGGAACCGTTTACCAGTCAGGTCGCAGGCGAGGTTAAGGGCTTTGACCCGGTTGAGCTGCTGGGTCCCAGGAATGCCAGAAGAAACGACAGATACACACAGTTTGCAATGGCCGCCGCTGAACAGGCATGGGCTGACTCAGGGCTTTCAGAGGCCTCCATTGATCCGGAACGTGTGGGAGTTGTTATCGGCTCAGGTGTTGGCGGTATGGATACCTTTGAAAAGCAGCACACTGTTGCAATGAACAGAGGGCCGGGAAGAATCAGTTCTCTGTTTGTTCCTATGATGATAAGCAACATGGCTGCAGGGCAGGTTGCCATAGATCTTAACGCAAAGGGTCCTAACTTCGCAACAGTTACTGCGTGTGCATCCAGTTCCCATGCAATCGCATCTTCCGTAGACGCAATTCGCCTGGGCAGGGCGGAGGTCATGGTTACCGGTGGAAGTGAAGCACCGCTCACAATGATGAGTGTTGGTGGTTTCTGCTCAATGAAAGCGCTGTGTGCCACATTCAACGATGAGCCTGAGAAAGCATCCAGACCATTCGACAGAGACAGATCCGGATTTGTTATAGCAGAAGGCGCCTGTATTATTGTTCTCGAGGAGTTGTCTCATGCAGAGGCCAGAGGTGCTCATATCATTGCAGAGATTTCGGGTGTTGGCATGTCCTGTGATGCACACCACATAACGGCCCCGGCACCAGGGGGAGAGGGTTGTGCCAGAGCCATGAGAATGGCCATGAGTGACGCCGGAATGGCTGTATCAGATATTGACTACGTGAACGCTCATGGTACGTCAACTCAGCTCAACGATATCAACGAAACGGATGCGATCAAGGCGGCCCTGGGCAGTCACGCAGCGAAGGTTCTGGTTTCAAGCACAAAGTCAACCCACGGCCACATGCTTGGAGCCACAGGTGCAATGGAAGTAATGCTTACCTCCCTCGCTCTGAAGAACGGGCTTGTTCCCCCGACTTCAACTCTGGAAAATCCAGGTGAGGGGTGTGATCTTGATTACGTACCGAAGACTGCGAGAGAAGCAGATATACAGTGTGCTCTGAGTAATTCACTTGGTTTTGGCGGGCACAATGTCTGTATTGCTCTTCGCAAGTACAAGGGCGATAGCTGAAAACAGATGGAAAAGACAGTCTGGAGCGGCTTTTCGGCCGCTCTGAGCTGTTGCGCATTGCTCTGACTCACAGGTCTGTTTCCCAGGCGGAAAATAATGAACGTCTTGAGTTCCTCGGCGATGCGGTAATAGAGCTTGCCGTGAGGTGGGGCCTTGTTTCAGATAATTCTGAGGCTTCCGAGGGGGAGTTGACCAGAATGAAGATAGGTCTTGTGAGGAAAGCTGCCCTTGCAAGGTGTGCAGACAGATTGGGATTGAGAGAGAGTATAGTGACCGGGACGGCTTTTGGCAGCGGGTCTATTCCAGACGCTGTGGCTGCAGATACCTATGAGGCGGTTGTCGGGGCTTTGTTCGTGGACTCGGGGTTTGACAGTGCGTTCCGTTTTGTTGAGGAAACCCTTCTGTCAAAGGAAGAGATCAGCAGTTCCGGCGATGCTAAAACGGTTCTTCAGGAATACTGTCAGGCCAGAGGAGGGTCTTTGCCTGTGTACACAACGGATTTAACAGCCGGGCCATCCCATGATCCGGTTTTCTATATCAGCGTATCAGTAGAAGGTTTAGTGCTGGGCACCGGCCGGGCATCAAGTAAGAAAAAAGCGCAGGAACTGGCTGCTGCAGAGGCACTTCAGGCCATTGAAGGGAAAGACTAAATGAACTACATGCTTAATGAAGATTTACAGGCTATAAAAGAAATCTGTATTGAAATAGGGGAGAAACACATTCTTCCCATAAGAGCCGAGCTTGATGAGGAGAACAAGTTTCCGAGAGAAATCATGAACATCATGGCGCAGAGCGATCTGTTCACCATTTACATCCCCGAGGAATACGGTGGAACCGGTATGGGCAGTATGGCTCTTGCAGTGGCCACAGAGGAGCTGAGCCGCTACTGCGGTGGAGTTGCTGTGTCCTACGCTGCCAATGCCCTGGGTGCCATGCCTATCCTTCTCATGGGCTCGGAGGAACAGAAAAAGAAGTATCTTCCCCAGCTTGCCTCCGGAGAGAAGCTGTGTGCGTTTGCGCTTACTGAACCAGAAGCTGGAAGTGATGCTGGCGGTGTAAAAACAAGGGCCATTAAAGACGGAGATCACTACATACTTAACGGAACAAAACAGTGGATCACCAACGGCGGAGAGGCCCAGATATACACCGTTATTGCTCTTACTGACCCTGAAAGAGGTGCCCGCGGGGCAAGCGCGTTTATCGTGGAAGAGGGTACTCCCGGTTTCAACTACGGCAAGAAAGAAAACAAAATGGGTATCAGGGCCTCCGCCACACGGGAACTCATTTTTGAAGACTGCAGAATTCCGGCGGAAAACCTGATTTCACGCGAAGGCTTCGGATTCATGGTTGCGATGAAAACCCTTGATAATTCCAGACCGGGCGTGGCGGCCCAGGCGGTTGGGATAGCCCAGGGCGCGCTTGATGAAGCTTTGAAATATTCTAACGAAAGAAAGCAGTTTGGAGTGAAGATAAACTCATTCCAGGGGCTTCAGTTCATGCTTGCAGACATGGGAACCCAGATTGAGGCTGCCAGGGCTCTTACTTACACCGCCGCAGGTCTGATAGACAGCGGGGCAAAGAACTTCAACAAGGTTTCAGCCATGGCAAAGGTGTTTGCCAGTGATGTTGCCATGAAGGTAACAACTGATGCTGTTCAGATTCTTGGAGGATATGGGTACATGAAAGAGTATCCCGTAGAGAAGATGATGCGCGACGCTAAAATTACACAGATCTACGAAGGCACAAACCAGATACAGAGAAGTGTAATCGCCAAAGCCATGATAAAAGAAGCACACAGAAAGTAGGAGTGATGAAGTTCGTTGTTGCCGTTAAGCAGGTGCCGGATACCGCTGAAGTCAGGATCGATCCTGAAAGGGGCACCCTGATTCGCGACGGTGTACCGTCGATAATGAATCCTTTTGATACTTACGCCCTGGAAGAGGCAATGAAGTGGCGTGATGAGCTGGGAGGTGTGGTTACAGTTATCACCATGGGCCCTCCCCAGGCTGAATCAGTGCTGAAAGAGGCTATTTCCATGGGCGCAGACGATGCCATCCTTATAAGTGACAGAGCTTTCGCAGGTGCGGACACATGGGCCACCAGCCACACACTGGCCGCAGCAGTGGCGGAACTCGGTGACGTTGATGCCGTGTTCTTCGGTAAGCAGGCCATTGACGGGGACACGGCGCAGACAGGTCCCAGCGTCGCGGCTTCTCTTGACTGGCCCCAGATCACATTTGTAGGAAAGGTCAGAGAGCTGAACAAAGATTCCATTATTGCGGAGAGGTATGTTGAAACAGGTATGCAGGTCGTGCAGACGGAGCTTCCGGTTGTGCTTACGATCCTGAAAGATGCCAATGTCCCAAGGGTACCATCCCTCAGGGGAAAAATGAAGTCAAGGAAAGTTCAGATACCTGTGTGGAAACTCAGCGATCTTGGCCTCACAGAGGCAGAGACCGGGCTTAACGGGTCTCCCACAAAGGTTGTGGTAACAGCCACACCTGAAGCCAGAACCGGTGGTCAGATACACGAGGGCAGCACAGAGGAACTTGTTTCAAGGCTCGCCGACCTGCTTCTCGGAGAAGGGGGTGAGGCTTAGCATGAGTGGATTTCTCGAAATAAAGGATAGCTGTACAGGTTGTGGCATCTGCGTGAAAACCTGTCCTGTTCAGGCTCTCTCCATAAATGATAACAAGAGAGCCGTTGTTTCAGATGCGTGCACGCTGTGCAGCATCTGCGTAGACTCGTGTCCGTTCCAGTCCCTTGCTGTTCATCATTCCTTCGGTGGAAACGAGGAACAGCTGGCAAAGTATTCAGGAATTCTTGTTCTGTGTGAAATGAGAAACGGCTCTCCGGACAGAAGCACATACGAGCTTCTGGGAGAAGCAAGAAAGCTTTCAGCAGGAGAGAAAGAGGTTTCTGCTCTGCTTATAGCAGCTGATCCGTCTGATGCTCCGGAGAAACTCATACATGCAGGTGCGGACCGGGTAATAGTGGCTGAACACAGCAGCTTTGAACACTTTTCAACCGAACCCTGGAGCAGTGTTCTTACCCATGTAATTACAGAGTATATGCCTGAGATAGTTCTGGCAGCTGCAACCACAACAGGCAGAGATGTTATGCCAAGAGTTTCCAAGATTCTGGATACAGGTCTTACAGCGGACTGCACCGACCTGAAAATCGACGCGGACAGTGGAATGCTTATGCAGACCCGACCTGCGTTTGGTGGAAACATCATGGCTACAATCGTTTGTGACAGAACCAGACCGCAGATGTCTACCGTCCGGCCCGGCGTAATGAAGCCAATGGAGATTGACACTTCCAGAACCGGAGAGGTTATAAATCTGCAGGTTACAGACGAGATGACAAAGAACAGGTCGAAGGTTCTTGAGTTCGTTCCGTCTGCCGGAGACGAGGTTGACATCACCGAAGCCGAGATAGTTATCTCAGGCGGCAGGGGAATGAAGAACCCGGAAAACTTCAGCATTCTTCACGACCTTGCTCATCTGCTTGGCGGAACTGTAGGGGCAAGCCGCGCAGCGGTGGATAACGGCTGGATAGAATACCCCAGGCAGGTTGGTCAGACTGGAAAAACTGTTCAGCCTAAAACATACCTTGCCGTAGGCATTTCCGGTGCAGTTCAGCACCGGGTTGGTATGCAGTCTTCAGACACGATCTACGCAGTGAACAAAGACCGCGATGCAAACATATTCCAGTTCTGCACCGAGGGTTTTGTAGGCGATCTCTTTGAAATCATTCCTGCCCTCGTAAAAGAGATAGAAAAACGCAGAGGATAGATTTCTTTGAATAACTCATCCCCTGTGGTATTTGAGGAGTACTCAGCCACAGGGGTTCTTCATGTACACACCACCAGGTCCGACGGATACGGTGAACCGGACGAAATTGTTCAGGCAGGTATAAAAACCGGGCTGGACTTTATCGCCTTTAACGATCACAGAAATCTTGCACTTATGGAAGAAGGCTGGCACGGCAGGGTAACCGGAGGACTGATGTCTGTTATAGGTACCGAACTGCAGCACACAGACTTGAAAAGCCACCTTCTTGTGTACGGTGTAGAGAGTATCAGGCCTGCAGGTCATATACTTGATCAGCTGAACAGTGTTCTTGATATGAACGGTATTGCCATTGTAGCCCACCCTGTTGAGGTAAGACCGTATGTCCCGGGAATAGGGGGGTATCCCTGGGGTTTCGGAACAGATCATCCCCTCAGCGGTATTGAAGCCTGGAACTGGATGAGCAGCTGGAAGGGCAGACTGAGCCCGCTTAACGCCTGGAGCCGGATACACCACCCGGACAGAACTGTACTGAGCCCCCCTGAAAAAGCCGTGGATATGTGGTTTGAAGCAGGAGGCTGTCTTGTCGGCGGTGCCGACGCCCACGGTCATCGTTTTTTTGGGAAGGAAATTTTTGGATACGAAATGCTCTTTAACAGAGTCAGGACTCACCTTGTTCTCGACGAACCGTTCACAGAACCGGGCCAGTTTACAGAGGCGCTCAGGCACGGAAAATGCTTTGTAAGCAACGCCATTGCAGGAGACGCTTCCGGTTTTCGTTCTGCAGTCCATGAAGGAAAGCTGTATCTGAAACTTCCGGAAGACTGTGAGGTAGTAATCAGACAGTACAGAGAACCGCAGGCGGATGCTGTGACCCTGAAGAGGGGAACCCATTGTCTGGGGAAGGTTACTCTTCCTGTCTACATTGAAGTTCGCAGACGCGGGAGAACATGGATTGTTCAGGGGTTGAGTGCAGAACAGGTCAGAAACAGGAAAGAGGCGAAGCAATGAAAGCACTGGTTCTCACCGTTGTACTGGCGTGCAGTGTATCCGCATCGCCTGTTGACACAGCCTATGACCTGCTTGACGCTGTTGCATGGCAGGACGGTTATGCCCTGGAGGATCTTGTCTCCAGTGACCTTTACTCTGCATTTACAGAATTCATCGACCAGATGAGGGCGCTTCGCGATGAGGACCCTGTTCTTGTTGAGAGCATTCTTCAGAGCAGGTACAGGGGAAGAATAACGATTGCGGATTTCGAATCTCTGAACGATCAGGAGATCCTCGGGGTGCTTCTGGGCGAGGTTGTTGTTCAGCCGGACGAACAGGTAATGCGTGAAACAGCTGAAATGGAAGGAAGAACCGCCACAGTTGTTATTTACTACTTCAATGGAGCTTCCGTTTCTTTCCAGATGGTGTGGGAAGACGGAGACTGGCGGATAACAGACACAAGCCTTCTCGCTTATTTATTCCACTGACCGGCACACAGTTACCGTTTACAGCACCACACCGGGAAGAGAACACTTCGATAAAACACCTTATCCGCTTAAAACACACCACACAAACTGCAACATGCCTGAATCCCTGCATTGTTGACCTGAAAGCCTTGAAGCAACTTTTCGCACTTGACAAGCCCCCCCCCCTTATACTGCCATATTCACACGTTAACTGTATATTATCGGGTCAGATATGAAAGAAGGGTATATCATGCGATCAGGATACTTACTACTCATCTGTCTTCTGTCTGTCACAGTTATTTCCTATTCGGACACTCCTCCCGCAAACACAATCCCTGTTATCGGACTTAAGGCAAACTATGAAGACATAGATACAGAGTTCTTCTGCCTGCTCTCCTGGCACAACTATGACGGGTTGAGCAGACAGTATTACCAGGCCGATTCAATCCTGGCCAAAGTGGTTCTTTCCGGTGACACCACCGGAATGCTGACAGTAATAAACCCCTGGAATCTGACCTCGGTAACCAACTGGTATTCGCATATGTTTGAAATGAACACCGACTCCGCCTATTCAAGACCAGGATGGAAAAATCTCGTATATTACATTGGAAGCACAGCTTACACATGCAATGGTGATACTGTTCTTGCAAAAAAATATCCAAGTGAAATGATAACGGAGATGACAAATGTAGCAGAGGATCTGGAGACTCTGTTCAATCAGAACTCTCACAGTGTATGGTTTTACTACGGTCGCGATGAAGCTCCTGCTATCCAGTGGAATCGAATGGTTACCGACAGTATTGATCATGTTTATTCCGAATACGACGACTACATGCCTGATATGTTCACCCAGGCTATGGACAGCGTCTACAGACCTGATATCGACAGCACAATGAAGTGGCAGCCCACATTTGAAACGGTAGACCCAAGGGGAGTTATCTCATGGATGAACCACTACATAAAGCAGGAAGACTCCCAGAGGGAGTTCTGCTATGTT
>Ga0164318_10000047_pt1 | contig 59380 bp, 68 predicted proteins | sample GuaBasSedimGuay9_FD_113734 | JGI IMG/M metagenome (GOLD analysis project Ga0164318, IMG submission 113734) | Subseafloor sediment microbial communities from Guaymas Basin, Gulf of California, Mexico - Guay9, Core 4571-4, 0-3 cm | ecosystem: Environmental > Aquatic > Marine > Hydrothermal vents... | reverse complement strand
GCTCTTCTTAAATTAAGGGTTCTTAAACAAAATAAAGAAGATTGGGATAAGTTCTTTGAGGAGTTAAAATGGAATTAAAAGTAGATCAATTTTGCCGACGCAATCAATTTCATTTTTGCCCTTTCCATTTTGGAGTTTTAAAGATATAATAAATCTTTATGAGTGAGGATAAACTTAGCAAAATTGTGTCTTTATGTAAAAGAAGAGGTTTTATCTTTGGAGGGTCTCAACTTTATGGGGGATTATCCAGTATCTGGGATTACGGTCCTTTAGGTATTTTACTTAAGAAAAGAATAAAAGATATATGGTGGCAGGAGTATGTTGAGAAAAGAGAAGATATTGTAGGATTAGATAGTGCAATTATAATGCATGAAAATGTATTTTTAGCCAGTGGACATCTTTCTGGTTTCTGTGATGAGCTTGTAGATTGTCCTCAATGTAAAAAGAGATTTCGTCCGGATAAAGCAGAAAAGATAGGTGAAAAATTATATCGTTGTCCTTATTGCGGGATAGAGGTGGATGTTACTCTTTATAAACCACGCAAATTTAATCTGATGTTAAAGGCTAATTTAAGTGCTGTAGAAGATTCACCTTTGTGGGGATATCTGCGTCCCGAGACTGCTCAAGGAATATTTGTTAATTTTTTAAATGTGATAAATACTACTCACAAAAAACTGCCTTTTGGCATTGCTCAAATTGGAAAAGCATTTCGTAACGAGGTTACTGCAGGCAATTTCATATTTCGTATGAAAGAGTTTGAGCAGATGGAGATAGAGTATTTTGTAAAAGAAGAAGAAGCAGATAAATTTTTTGAAGAATGGGTTAAGGACAGATTTAATTTTTATATAGAAAAGATGGGATTAAAAAAAGAGAATTTAAGGTTAAGAGAACATACAAAAGAGGAATTAGCCCATTATGCAAAAAGATGTGTAGATATAGAGTATAATTTCCCTTTTGGATGGTCAGAACTTGAAGGCATTGCTAATCGCACCGATTTTGATTTATCCTCTCACAGCAAAGTCAGTAAGAAGGATTTATCTTATTTTGATGAAGAAAAAAAAGAAAGAATCATTCCTTTTGTGATTGAACCTTCTGCAGGGGTAGATAGAACTTTTTTTGCTATTATTTGTGATGCTTATGATGAAGAAATAGTAAAAGGAAGGTTGCGTGTTGTTTTAAGATTAAAGCCGGAGCTGGCTCCTTACAAAGTGGCAATTTTTCCCTTACTTAAAAACGATGATCGGTTAGTTGAACTTGCAAAAAAGATTTTTTATGATATAAAAAATAAAATAAGTTCTGTTTATGACGATACAGCAAATATTGGAAAGTTGTATCGCCGACAAGATGAAGTAGGAACTCCTTTTTGTGTTACGGTGGATCACCAAACCATTATGGATAAAAAGGTAACAATAAGGGATAGAGATACGATGGAACAAGAAAGAGTCAGCATAGAGAGGGTATTTGAGTTTGTAAGAGAAAGATTGAATGAGGAGTATTTCATTTCTTAAAGGAGGAGGTTTAAATGAAAAAGTATATTTACTTCTTTGGTAAGGGAAAGGCAGAAGGAAATGCTAAAATGAAAGACATTTTAGGAGGAAAGGGAGCAAATTTAGCAGAGATGACAAATTTAGGGATTCCAGTCCCTCCTGGTTTTACAATATCTACCCAGATGTGCACCTATTATTACAAGAATAAAAAGAAACTTCCCAAAGATTTCTTTAAAGAAGTTAAAAAATATATGGAGAAAATAGAGAAAGGTGTAGGGAAAAAATTTGGAGATAAAGATAATCCTTTATTGGTTTCGGTAAGAAGTGGAGCAAAAATCTCAATGCCAGGAATGATGGATACAATTTTAAATTTAGGACTTAATGATAAAACTGTGCAAGGTTTAATAAAACAAACGGATGATGAGCGTTTTGTCTATGATGCTTATCGTCGCTTTATTCAGATGTTTTCTGATGTTGTTTTAAAAATTGATAAAAATAAGTTTGAGGAAATTATTGAGGAAAAGAAAAAAGAAAAAGGAGTAAGTTTAGATACTGAGCTTGATGCTGAAGATTGGAAAGAAATTACCCAAAAATTTAAAGAGTTATTTAAAAAAGAAATGGGGTATAATTTTCCCCAGGATGTAAACAAGCAACTTAAGATGGCAATTTTGGCAGTATTTGAATCATGGAATAATCCAAGGGCTATAACTTATCGCAATCTCAACAAAATCCCTCATGATTTAGGAACAGCGGTAAATGTTCAAGCGATGGTATTTGGTAATATGGGCGAGAATTCAGGAACAGGAGTTGCTTTTACAAGAAATCCTTCCACAGGGAAAAAGGAGTTTTACGGAGAATTTTTAATGAATGCACAGGGAGAAGATGTGGTTGCTGGAATTAGAACTCCTCAGAAATTAGATGAGCTTAAAAAAACGATGCCTCAGATTTATAAGCAATTAGATAAGATAAGGATAAAGCTGGAGAAACACTATCGGGATATGCAGGATATAGAATTCACAATTGAAAAAGGAAAGCTTTATCTTTTGCAAACCCGAACCGGGAAAAGGACTGCTCAGGCACAGGTAAAAATTGCTGTGGATATGGTAAAAGAAGGATTGATTACGAAAGAGGAAGCAATAAAAAGGGTTGATCCTCATGCATTAGATCAACTTCTTCATCCTACAATTGATCCTGAAAGTAAACCTCAGGCAATAGCAAAAGGATTGGCAGCTTCTCCTGGTGCAGCTTCAGGAAAGGTTGTCTTTAATGCTCAAGATGCAATTGAGGAAGCTCAGAGAGGTAAAAAAGTGCTTTTGGTAAGAAAAGAGACTTCGCCTGAAGATGTAGGAGGGATGGCTGCTTCTTGTGGTATTCTTACATCAACCGGAGGCTTAACCAGTCATGCTGCGGTTGTGGGAAGAGGAATGGGAAAACCTTGTGTTGTAGGTTGTTCGGACATAACCGTTGATGAGGAAAGAGAAGAGTTTAAAGTTAAGGATAGAGTAATTAAACGTGGGGATGTAATCAGTATTGATGGCTCTACAGGAGAGGTATTTTTGGGAGAAGTAAAATTAGTTGAGCCAAAGGTAGCGGGAGAATTTGCTACTTTAATGAAGTGGGCAGATAGAATAAGAAAGTTGAAAGTAAGAACAAATGCAGATACTCCTCATGATGCAAAAGTGGCAAGAGATTTTGGTGCCCAAGGTATAGGATTATGCAGAACTGAGCATATGTTTTTTGGAAAAGATAGACTCCCCAAGATGCAGAAAATGATTCTTGCTGAGACCGGAGAAGAAAGAGAAAAGGCTTTATCTCAGCTTCTACCTTTACAAAAAGAGGATTTTAAAGGAATTTTTAAAGTGATGAAAGAGTATCCGGTAACAATTAGATTGTTAGATCCACCTTTGCATGAGTTTTTACCTAAAAGTGATGAGGAGGTAAAGGAATTAGCGAAAAATATTAATGTTTCTTCTGAAAAGATAAGAGAAACTGTACAGAGGCTAAGTGAATTCAATCCTATGTTAGGATTTAGAGGATGTCGTTTGGGAATTGTATATCCAGAAATCGTTAAGATGCAGGCTCAGGCTATATTTGAAGCAGTCTGTGAGTTGATTAAGGAAGGATTAAGAGTGAAGCCTGAGATAATGGTGCCTCTTGTGGGAGAAAAAAATGAACTTGTGGTTATTAAATCTTATATTGATGAAGTTGCTCAAAAGACAATGAAAAAATATAAAGTTAAGGTAAAATATTCTGTGGGGACAATGATTGAGGTACCTCGTGCTTGTTTGGTTGCTGATAGAATTGCTGAAGTTGCGGAGTTTTTCTCTTTTGGTACAAACGATTTAACCCAGATGACTTTTGGATTCTCTCGTGATGATGCAGGGCGTTTCTTAAAAGTATATTTAGAAAATAAATTACTTACCCATGACCCATTTGTTTCTATAGATGAGGAAGGTGTGGGAAAGATTATGAAGTTAGCAGTGGAGTTGGGAAGAAAGATAAGGAAAGATTTAAAAATTGGAATATGTGGAGAGCAAGGAGGAGATCCGCAATCGGTAAAATTCTGTCATAAAATTGGTTTAGATTATGTAAGTTGCTCACCTTTCAGGGTTCCTATTGCTCGTTTGGCTTTAGCTCAGGCAGCTCTTGAGGATAAAAAGAAGCGGAAGAGAAAAAGTTAATGGAGGCAATAAAGGCATATTTGGAAAGAATTAAAGATATCCCTTTACTTTCTAAGAAAGAAGAAGAAGAGCTAATCAGAAAAGCAAAAAAAGGAAACAAAGAAGCACGAAGAAAGTTAGTTAATGCTAATCTTAAATTAGTAGTAAGTATTGCCAAACATTATATCAATTTGGGTTTGCCTCTTATGGATTTAATTGCTGAAGGGAATATTGGTCTGATGAAAGCGATAGATAAGTTTAAGTTAAGCAAAGGATATCGCTTCTCTACTTATGCTGCTTGGTGGATAAGACAGGCAATAACAAGAGCTTTAATTGATCAAGGAAAAACAATTAGGATCCCAGTGTATATGAGTGAATTAATTTTTAAATATAAAAAAATAGCTGAAAAATTGCGTCAAAAGTTAAAAAGGGAGCCCACCTTATCTCAAATTGCTAAAAGAATGAAGCTTCCTCGGGGAAAGGTAGAAGAAATTCAGATGTGGATAACAAAAAAGACTTCTTTGGAGGCACCCGTAGGAGAAGAAGGAGAGTCTCAGGTAGGTGATTTTATAAAGGCTACCGGGTATGCGGATACGGAAAAAGAAATTGAGAGATTTTTTACTCGTGAAGAAGTAGAAGATCTTCTTGATTTAGTAAGTGAGAGAGAGCGAATGGTATTAGATTTACGTTTTGGAATTACTAATGGTTATTCTCATACATTGGCAGAAGTAGCAAAAAAAATGGGTATATCAAGGGAGAGAGTAAGGCAAATTGAGGAAGCGGCTTTAAAAAAATTGAAGAGGTATGTGGAGGAGAGAAAAGATGAAATCTAAAATTGATTTAGCTAAATTTATAAGAAATATCCCTAATTTTCCTAAAAAAGGAATTCTTTTTCGTGATATAACCACTTTACTTAATAATCCTCAAGCTTTTAGAAAATCAATAGATGAGTTGGCTGATTTATTTAAAGATAAAAAGATAGACTTTATTGTTGCTGCTGAATCCAGAGGATTTATTTTTGGAGGAGTTTTAGCCTATAAATTAAGGTGTGGATTTGTCCCGGTAAGAAAAAAGGGGAAACTTCCTTATAAAACTTATCGCTATACTTACAAACTTGAATATGGAGTAGATTCCTTAGAGATTCATCGTGATGCATTTTCTGAAGGAGCAAAAGTTTTAATTGTAGATGACCTTTTAGCTACGGGAGGCACTGCTCAGGCAATAATTAATTTAGTTAAAAAGTTTAAAGTAGATATAGTGGGCATTGCTTTTCTTATTGAGTTAACAGATTTAAAGGGAAGAAAAAAAATAAAAAAATACCCTGTTTATTCACTGATAAAGTTTTAGCGCCTGTAGCTCAAAAGGATAGAGCACAGGCCTCCTAAGCCTGGGATGGCCGTTCGATTCGGCCCAGGCGCAAAAGTTAAAAAATCCTTGACAAGCAATAAATTATTTGTTAAAAGAATATTAGCTCTTTTAAAAGTGAGTTATACCATCCACAGACACTCTTAATCTAAGGAAGAAAGGAGGTGAAGAAAAATAGTTTATTTTTTTCCTGAAGGGTGTCAGAGATGTGGATGATATAACATAAATGGGAGAGAATAACAAGGATAAAAGCCTTGTTGTTATAAATTGATAAAAATTTTAGAAAGGAGGGTGATAAATGAGTAAAAAAATAATTTTATTTAGCTTGATATTAGGATTGTCGTTTTTGGGAAGTGCATTTTCTGCTGTAGAGAATATCAAAGTAAGTGGAGATTTAACTACCTATGCAGGGAGTCGTTATGGATTTGATTTGGGAGCAGGTGGAGATGAAGCAGATGCTTCTTTTTTAGCCAGCATTGCCCGTTTAAGATTTGATGCAGATTTAACTGAGGATGTTTCAGCTACTTTAAGATTGATTACCGATAAAGTATGGGGGCAGACAATAGATAAAGATTCTTCGGATGTAGATATAGATTTAGCTTATGTTACTTTGAAAAATTTATTTGATTATCCTTTAACTTTAAAAGTTGGTAAGCAAGAGATAAGAATTGGTAGTGGAGTAATTGTGGGGGATCCTACTACTAACCAATTAGCCAGTGATGATTCTAATCTTCTTGCTCCCTTGGGTGATTTGGATTTAAGAAAAGCATTTGATGCGGTTGTAGCAGTAGCGGATTACTCTCCTTGGACAATTACTTTAGGATATGTTAAAGATACAGAGGGAGATTTATCTGAAAACGATGATGTAAATGTTTATGCAATAGATTTAAGTTATAATTTTGAAGATTATAATACTCAGGCAGAATTATACTATGTTCACAAAGATGCAAAAAAATCTGATGTGGGAAATATTGGTGTAAGAGTAGTTGGCTCTCCTCGGGAGAATTTAACAGTAAGTGGAGAGGTAATTTATCAATATGATAAACCCGATGCTCGTAGTGATAAAAAACATCGTTCTGATTTAGCAGCATTGGTAGCTGCAAGTTATACTTTTGCTGATCAGGCTTGGAGTCCAACTGTAGGAGTTGATTATGCTTATTTCAGTGAAAACTGGGATCCTATGTATGAAGATATAACTCCGGCTAATATTGTAAATAATTTACTTCCTAATACTGATGTTCAACTTATAGGATTAACTGTAACTGCTCAGCCTCGGGAAGACGTATCGCTAAAACTTCGTTATGCCAATTTAAGACTTGTAGAAGAAATAAGTTCACTTTCTAACGCTTGGTTACCTTCTACTCTTACAACTTACTCTATCAATTCTGATAAAAAAGATTTAGGGAATGAGGTAGATTTCTCTCTTGTTTATAACTATACTGAGGATGTGCAGTTAGGATTAAACCTTGATTATTTCAACCCGGGCGATGTATTTAGTGGTGATAACAATGATGATGCTTTTCAAGCTTTGGGAAGTTTAAAAGTTACCTTCTAAGAAATTGCTTCTTTTAAAAAAATATTCCCCCTGGGAGCAAAAACTCCCAGGGGGTTTTTTAATTTGTTTTGTTATGAGAGCAAAATCAACTTTTGAGAATGATTTTATTGGTAAGGATAGCTGGCGTGTTTTTCGTATAATGAGTGAGTTTGTGGAAGGGTTTGAGGGATTATCTAAGATAAAAAATGCTGTCTCTTTTTTTGGTTCAAAAAAGTTAAAAAGAACACATCCTTATTATAAGTTAGCCTACAAAACAGCAAAACTTTTGGTTAAAAATGGTTACAGTATAATTACCGGAGCCGGCCCCGGAATAATGGAGGCAGCCAACAGAGGCGCATATGAGGTAGGTGGGGTTTCAGTAGGGCTAAATATTCTTATTCCTGAACAGCAAACTCCTAACCCTTATGTTAATTATCTTTTGGAATTTAGGTATTTTTTTGTAAGAAAGGTGATGTTTGCCAAGTATTCTCGTGCATTTATTGTTTTTCCTGGAGGTTATGGGACTTTGGATGAGTTGTTTGAAACATTAGCTTTGATTCAAACACACAGGATAAGCCCCTTTCCTATTATTTTGGTAAAAAGAAGGTACTGGCAAGGCTTGGTGGAATGGTTTAAAGAAAAATTAATTCGTGAAGGTACATTAGTTAAGAAAGATCTAATCCTTTTTAAAGTAGTAGATAAGAAAGAAGAAGTATTGGAAGAGATAAAAAAATTCTATCGCAAAAATAAGGAAAGATTGACATAAAGAAAAAAAAGGGATATTATATTAAAAGATGCTGGATAAAAAGAAAAAGAAGAAAGTTATTGAGAAATTTAAAGAGCATCCTGAAGATACAGGGTCAGCATCTGTTCAGGTTGCTCTGCTTACAGAGAGGATAAAATATCTAACTGAACATTTAAAAAAGCATAAAAAAGATTTTCATTCACGCAGAGGTTTGCTTATGCTTGTAGGCAGACGACGCCGTCTTCTTCAATATCTTAAGAAAAAGGACCCCAAGCGTTATGAAGAGATAACAAAGGAACTTAATCTTTCCAAGTAAATGGATGTTTATCAAAAAGCTCTTCCCAGTATCGGGAAAGAATCTTTTAAATTTTCTACAGGAAATTTAGCTCGTCAGGCAAATGGTAGTGTAGTAGTCTCTTATTCTGATACTGTAGTTCTAGTTACTGCCTGTACCTCAGGAATTCCTCAGGATGAATTTTCTGGATTTGTTCCTTTAACTGTGGAGTATCAGGAAAGAACCTACGCTATGGGTAAAATCCCAGGAGGATTTATAAAAAGAGAAGGACGTCCCAAGGATACAGAGATTTTATCTGCAAGATTAATTGACCGTTCCATTCGTCCTCTTTTTCCTCAAAATTTCATATGTCCGGTTCAGATAATTGTTATGGTTTTATCCAGTGATGGACGGCATGAGCCGGATATTTTAGGAATAAATGGAGCCAGCCTCTCTTTGCTTATTTCTGATATTCCTTATTTTACTGCGGTAGGAGCAGTAAGGATAGCTAAAAGTAAAGAGGGAGATTTTATCATTAATCCTACTTATGAAGAGAGGGAGAATTCAATAATTGATATGGTGGTAGCAGCAACAGAAGATAAGATAATTATGCTTGAAGGACAATTTAGAGAAGCAAATGAAAAGGATATAATTGAAGCGATAAAGTTTGCTCATCCAAAAATAAAAGAAATAATTAATGTTCAGAAAGAGTTTCAAGAAGTATGTGGAAAGAAAAAAAAGGAGTTTTCTCTTTATGATATAGATAGAGAAATTTTTTCCTGGATAGAAGAAAGGGTTTTCCCCCACTTAGAAAAGTTATATAGTTTAAATACCAAAGAAGAAAGGATTAGTAAACGAAGAAAAATTATAGAAGAAATTTATTCTGAAATTGCACAAAATAACAGTATAACTCAAAATGCAATAGAATTCGCCTTTACGCAAATTGAGAAGAAATTTGTAAGAGAAAAAATTCTTAGAGAAAATAAACGTCCTGATAAAAGAGATATTGAGGAGATTAGAGAGATTGAATGTGAAGTGAGTGTGCTTCCTCGCACGCATGGTTCAGCTTTATTTCGACGTGGTCAGACGCAGGCTTTGGCTACCACTACTTTGGGAACAAGTAGTGATGAACAGTTAATTGAAGCTTTGGAAGGTGAAAAATCAAAAAGATTTATGCTTCATTACACTTTTCCTCCTTTCAGTGTGGGAGAAATAAAGCCATTGCGTGGTCCTTCAAGAAGGGAGATAGGGCATGGAGCATTGGCAGAGAAAGCTTTAACCAGTGTTATTCCTTCAAAAGAAGATTTTCCTTATACAATACGTGTGGTATCAGAGATTTTAGAATCTAATGGCTCCTCCAGTATGGCTACGGTATGTGCTGCTTCTTTATCTTTGATGGATGCCGGTGTCCCTATTAAAAAACCAGTTGCCGGAGTTGCTTTAGGACTTATAAGAGAAGGAGATTCTTACGTTATTCTTACCGATATTGCCGGATTAGAAGATGCTTACGGAGATATGGATTTTAAAGTTGCCGGGACTTATGAAGGAGTTACAGCAATTCAGCTTGATTTGAAGATAGATGGTTTAGATTATCAGATTATTGAAGAGACACTTAAAAAAGCCAAAAGTGCCAGATTAGTGATTTTAGAAAGAATGAATCATGCTCTCTCTTTGCCTCGCGAGGCTATCTCCAAATACGCTCCTAAGATTAAATCTTTTAAGGTAGATTTAGACAAAATTGGGGAGATAATTGGTCCTGGAGGGAAGACAATCAGAAAGATTATTCGTCAATATAATGTTACTATTGATATTGATGATGAGACAGGTCAAGTATCAGTGGTAGCTGAAACAGAAAAAGATTTAGAAGATGCGGTAGAGACTATTTTAAAAATTACTCAAGATATTCAGGTAGGAGAAGTGTATTCCGTAAAAATTACTCGTATTACTAACTTTGGTGCTTTTTGTGAGATTTTCCCGGGAAAAATTGGTTTAATTCATATCTCAGAGATTTCTCATAAATTCGTAAGGAATATCAGAGATTTTGTTAAAGAAGGTCAAATCGTAAAAGCTAAAGTGATAAATATTGACCCCACAGGAAGAATTACACTCTCTCTTAAGCAAGTCTCTTAGATGAGGAGAAGCTTTAAATTTATTTATGGAATAGTTTTAATTTCTTTAGGATGTATTATTTTTTTATCTCTTATTTCTTTTGATCCTCACGATATAAAATTTTTAGCCACACCTTTCAATCAAAAAATACATAATTTGATAGGAATTGTGGGAAGTTATTTATCTTTTTATCTTTTTTTTCTTTTAGGAGAAGCAAGTTATTTTTTACCTTTATATTTAGTTCTTTTAGGTTTAAAAAATTTAAATTTGTTTTCTTCCTTGGGAATTGTCGAGTATCGTTTTATCTCGATTTTTTCTTTTATTTTTCTTCTTGTATTTTTATCTTTATTTTTGGGGATTTTTTATAAAGCAGATACATTAATCTTTCAGAAAGCAGGATTAATAGGATTCCTGCTTTATCAGTTTTTAGTTACTTATTTAGGATTCTGGGGAACTTTTATACTTTCCTTGCTTGTAGTTGTTATAACTTTATGGTTGCTCTTGGGTGAATTTTTATTATCATTATTTGAGAAAATGAAAAAAGTATATTTTTTTATTATAAATTCAGTAAAAAGAAAAAAAACACTTAAAGTCGCCAAAGAAAAAGAAAAAATTAAAGAAAAGAAAATAAAACCCTCCATAGTTTTTACCAAACTAAAAAAGGAACCTCCTCCTTCAGTTTCTTTTAAAAAGAATAAAGAGTTTATTCTTTCAGAAAATCAGCCTTTTTCTCTCCCTTCACAAGGACTTCTTAAATCTTCTTCTTTTACCTCTTCCTTCTATAGGAAGGAGGAAATTTATAAAAAAGCTAAGGAATTGGAAAAAGTTTTATCCCAATTTGGGGTTCCGGCAAGAGTAGTAAATATCCAAAAAGGCCCTACTGTTACTCTTTATGAGTTAGAACCAGAGACAGGGGTGAAAATACATAAGATTTCTGCTTTAGCTGATGATATTGCTTTGGTTTTAAAATCAGAAGGAGTAAGAATAATTGCCCCTATTCCTTTAAAAGGTACAGTTGGAGTTGAGGTTCCTAATAGAAGGAGAGAGTTGGTTTATTTAAAAGAAGTTATAAACAGTAAATCTTTCTTAAATAACAAATCTCTTCTTGCCTTAGCTATTGGAAAAGATGTTAAAGGAGAACCAGTCATTGCTGATCTTAAAGAGATGCCTCACCTTTTAATTGCCGGAACTACGGGTTCCGGAAAGACAGTTTGTATTAATGCTTTAATTTGTTCTATTCTTTTTAAGGCAAAACCGGATGGGGTGAAATTTATTCTTATTGATCCTAAGAAGGTGGAGTTGGCTCATTTTTCCCAAATTCCTCATCTTCTTGTTCCTGTAATTTCTGATGTTAAGCGAGCTTGTCGGGTGTTAGAGTGGGCGGTAGAGGAAATGGAGAAAAGATATGAGATATTTGCTCAAGAAGGAGTAAGAAATATAGAAGCTTATAATCAAAAAAAACCGCCCCTTCCTTATATTGTGATTATTATTGACGAATTGGCAGATTTAATGGTCGTAGCTAAGGAAAAAATTGAAACTTCCATTCAAAGATTAGCCCAACTTTCTCGTGCAGTAGGAATTCATCTTATTTTGGCAACACAAAGACCTTCTGTAGATGTAATTACAGGAGTAATTAAGGCTAATTTTCCTGCGCGCATTTCCTTTAAGGTTTCCTCAAAAGTTGATTCCCGCACAGTTTTAGATAGACAGGGAGCAGAAAAATTGTTGGGTAAAGGGGATCTTTTATTTTTAAGACCACAAGATTCTCAACTTGTTCGTATTCAGGGTTCTTTTGTTGATGATGAGGACATAGAGAAATTAGTTAATTTTTTAAAAAAACAAGCAAAACCTACTTATAAAGAGGAAATTCTTAAAGAAAATAAAGAAAGCTGGAAAGACTCAATTGGAGGAGATGAGTTGCTTGAAGAAGCGATAAGAATTGTGCTTACTACTAAACAAGCCTCAGCCTCTCTACTTCAGCGTCGTTTGCGTATAGGCTATACCCGTGCAGCGCGCCTTTTGGACTTAATGGAAAAGGAGGGAGTTGTAGGTCCTTTTTGTGGAAGTAAAGCAAGAGAGATTCTTGTTGATCCAGACGAGTATCTTAAGGAAAAAGGGTTAGTATGAAGAAAGAAGAATTAATTGAAAAAATAAAAGAGAAAAGGAAGAAATTAAATCTTTCTATAGAGGAAATAGTAGAGAAAACCAAGCTTCATCCTTTGGTGATAAAATCTATTGAAGAAGGGAAATGGGAGGAAATCAACCCTACCTATCTTAAAGGGTTTTTGAAAATTTACTGTTCTTTTTTAGGGGTAGAATTTGATGAAAGTCTGATTTCTTATAGTAAAGAAAGAGAAAACGTTGAAGAAAAAAAGATAGCTACTTTTCATGAAAGAAGAAAGGAACCCCCTAAGAGATTATTTCTTTTTAAGAAAATACTTCTTTTTTTTCTTTTAAGGTATAAATTAATTCTTACTCTCTTTCTTATTATAGGTTTCTTGTTTTTTCTGGCAAAGATAAAGATTAAGATTAAAACTCCTTCGCCTAAGCCTAAAAAAATATCCTCTCCGGTTGTTTCTCCTCAAGAAAAAGTAGAGGTAGCTCTTGTAGCAAAAAAAGATTGTTTTATAAAAGTGAAAGAAGAAGGAAAACTTATTTTTGAAGGGCTTTTAAAAAAAGGAATGAGAGAAACTTGGCGCGCTAAAGAGTTAGAATTCTGGATTAGTGATGGCTCAGCAGTAATTTTAGAGGTTAACGGGGAAAGACAACCTCCTTTAACTAAATTACCCAAACCAATAAAAAGTCTTAAGATTAAAAGCGGTTCTATTACGGTAATTAAATAACTTTGAAGAAAACATTTTTTGTTCTTTCCTTAGGCTGTTTTCGCAATCTTTATGATTCTCAGATAATTATTCAGGAATATTTAAATAAAGGATTTAAGCTAAAAAAAAAGCCTGAGGGAGTAGATCTTGTTATAATAAATACTTGTGGATTTATAAAAGAAGCTAAGGAAGAATCAATTAGTGCTATAAAGGAAGCATTAGAATTAAAGAGAAAGAGGAAAATAGAAAAAGTTTGTGTAAGAGGATGCTTGGTTTCTCGTTATTTTAAGCAACTTAAATATTATTTTCCTCAAGTAGATGAATGGAGAGGGATTTTACCTATTGAGGATAAAGCATATTTTTTAAAAAAAAGATTGACCCTACCTCATATAGCTTTTTTAAAAATTTGTGATGGATGTTTATATAACTGTAGTTTCTGCGCTATCCCTTTTATAAAGGGAAGATTGAAGAGTCGTCCGTATTCAGCAATAATTGAGGAGGTAAAGTTTTTAGATAAAGAAGGAGTAAAGGAATTAAATATAATTGGTCAGAATACAACCAGTTGGGGTAAGGATTTGTATAAAGATAAAGATTTAGTTTTTCTACTTAAGAAAATTTTAAAAAATACTAAAAATATTAAATGGATAAGACTTTTATATCTTCATCCTCAAGAGATTACTGATGAACTTTTAGACTTAATAGCTAATGAGAAAAGGCTTTGTAAATATATTGATTTGCCTATTCAACATATAAGCGATAGAATATTGAGATTAATGAATCGCAAAATGACAAAAAAGGAAATTTTGAGGCTGATTAAAAAAATAAGAAAAAAAATTCCTCAAGTAGCTTTAAGAACCTCAATCATTGTAGGTTTTCCTTCTGAGACAGAAACCGAGTTTTTCCAGCTTTTAGAATTTATAAAAAAAGTAAAGTTTGAAAAATTAGGAGCGTTTATTTATTCTCGTGAGGAAAACACCCCTGCTTACAAGATGAAGCCTCAGATTCATTATCAAGTTAAAAAAAGAAGATTCAATCAGCTTATGCAGATTCAGAAAGAGATATCCTATCAGTTAAATAAAAGATTTATAGGTAAAAGAATAGAGGTGATTATAGATAGTAAAGAAGAGGAAGATTTATATTTGGGAAGGACACAGTTTGATTGTTATGAGATTGATGGTTTAGTTTATGTAAAAAGGAAAAATTTAAAGGTAGGCCAAATCTATGAGATAAAAATTGTGGATGCTTATGAGTATGATTTAGTAGGAGAATGAATTTAGCTAATCAATTGTCTTTTTTAAGAATTATTCTTGCTTTTCTTTGTGCAGGATTAATTTTAAAAAATGATTTACTTAGTTTGGTGGGAGCATTTTTTTTATTCCTTTTTGCCTCCTTAACCGATTACATAGATGGATTTATTGCTCGCAGAAAAAATATAATTTCTGATTTAGGAAAGATTTTAGATCCTATTGCAGATAAAATTCTTGCGATTTTAGTTTTTCTTGCTTTTTTAGAATTGGGAATTATTCATGCCTGGATGGTGGGAATAATTATATTAAGAGAATTTACCATTACTGGAATTAGACTTTTTGCTTTAAGTAAAGGGGTAGTTCTTGAAGCGAAAAGATTTGGTAAGCATAAAACATTTTCCCAGATGCTGGCAATTCTTATTATTCTTCTTTTTCTTATTATCTCCAAATTTTATCCTCAAGAGGTTATCAAAAGATTAAGTTCTATTTTTGTTGACTTAATAATGATATATGTGGTTCTGGCTACTTTATTTTCTGGAATTTACTATTTATGGGCAAATCGTCACTTAATAAAGACATTTTAAAAAAACTTATAGTTGTCTTTTCTTCCCTTTTTGGGATAGGATTTTTGCCAATTCTGGGAGGAACATGTGCCTCTTTGGTAGCTATTTTATTCTTTTTACTTTTTAAAAATTCTTTTCATTTCTTCATCTTCTCCTCAATAATAGTCATTTCCAGTTTCCCTCTCTCAACTTATGCAGAAAAAATATTTAAAGAGAAAGATAGCTCTAAAATTGTTATTGATGATTTCTCAGGAATGCTTGTTAGTTTACTTTTTTTACCTAAGAAAGGTGTATTTATATTTTTGGCTTTTATTCTTTTCCGTATGTTTGATTTTTTAAAAGTTTATCCGGCTAATTTATGGGAGAAATTGGAAGGGGGAAAGGGAATAGTGGGTGATGATTTAATTGCTGGATTTTACACCAATGTTATTCTTCAGTTTTTAAGAGTGATTTTAAAGATTTCTTTATAAATTGGACCTTGAGAGGTTAATATACTTTCAAAAAGAGCAATTTCAGAAAGTGTAAATCTATCTTTTAATTTTACTTCTTTTATCTTTTCCTTTAAAAGATGAATATTTTTTTTCTCTTTAATTCTTGCCAAAGTAATATGAGATTTAAATTTTTTTTCTTGAGGAAATCCTAACGAAGTCAATTCTTTTTCTAATTCTTGAGCAATAAAAGTTAATGCTTCTTCTTTATCTATGGAAACAAAAAATACTCTGGGATTTGAAGAAGAAGGAAAAAATCCAAAGTCTACCAGAGCCACCTCTAACTTATAGAATTGATCTCCTATTTTTTTTAATATCTCTTTTATAGAATTGATTTTTTCCTCTTTAATATTTCCTAAGAATTTAAGTGTAATATGCAAATTATAAGGCTCTACCCATTTTGCTTTTAAATTGCACTCTTTAAATAAATCTTGAATGTTTTTTAATCTTTCCTTAACTGAAGAAGGAAGATTAAAAGCAATAAATGTTCTCATTCTAAGTTTTCCAGAATAAAATCTATAAAAGCTAAGGATGCTTTCTTTCTTATTGAATCACGACTACCTTTAAATTTTGTTTTTTTAGTAACTGTTTTATTTTTATCAGAAAAACCCATAAAGACTACACCTTTCATACCTTTTTTTGCTTTAGGCCCGGCAAAGCCTACAATTGAGGCTCCTATATCAGAATTTAAAAATTGACAAACTTTTTCTGCTAAAATTTTAGCAATATTTTGAGATACCCCCTGGGTTTTCTCAAGTTCTTCTTTGGGGATTTTAAAAAACTTATTTTTTGCTTTTAGAGAATAAGCTACCAATCCTAACTGAAAAATCTGGGAAGCTCCCGGATATTTTGTAAGAAGATAAGAAATATAGCCCCCGGTTATTGATTCACAGACAGCAATAGTTTTTTTTCTTTTTTTAAGAATAGTAAAAAGTTTTTTTAATTTCTGCATTATCTACTTATTCTACTAACTATTTTACTGTTTACAAGAAATTTCTTTATTTCTACTTTTGCTGTGTTAGAATATATTTTTCAATAAAAATGAAAAAAGAAATTTTGCGCATAGAAAATCTTACGGTAGAGGTTGCTTCGCAAAAAATCCTTAAAAATATAAATTTAACTATAGAAGAGGAGATTGCTATGATTCTTTTTGGTCCTAATGGAAGTGGGAAGTCAACACTCATTCATACAATTATGGGGTTTAGTGGTTATAAAATTGTTGAGGGTGATATTTTTTTTAAAGGAAAAAGCATCAAGAATCTTTCAATTGATGAAAGAGCGCGATTAGGGATAGGTGTGATGTTTCAGCGTCCTCCCAAAATTAAAGGGGTAAGCCTTAAGGATATTGCTTATTTTTTATCTTCACAAGAAGAAAAAATTGAGGAATTAATACAACATCTAAGTTTAAAAAGTTTATTCCATCGCGATCTTAATTATGATTTCTCCGGAGGAGAATTAAAACGTTCTGAGCTTTTTCAGGTAATTCTTCAGAAACCTAAACTTTTACTTTTAGATGAGCCTGAATCTGGGGTAGATATAGAAAATATTTCTATAATGGGAGGGGTGCTTTCTAATTATTTAAAAGAACATCATGTTTCTTCTTTAATTATTACTCATACCGGATATATTCTTGATTATATTGAGGCAGAAAAGGGTTGTGTAATGATTGATGGAGAGATTGTCTGTATGGGGCATCCTCATGAGATTTTTGAAAGCATAAAGAGTTCTGGCTATGAGAGGTGTAGAAAATGTCAGTGGAAGAAATGAATATTTCCGATAGGGAGAATCTAATTAAAGTAGGTTTTGACTTTGAGGAAAAGGACCGTGCGGCTACTTTTTTACAGGAAGATAATTCAATTAAATTAGTAAAAAGTTTAGTTCCTGGCGTAGAGATACTTCCCATTGAAGAAGCACTTAAAAAATATTCCTGGGTGAAGGAATATTATGGAAAGGCATTTCAAAAGATAGATAAAGATTTTTATAAAGATACTCAAGGAGGATATTTCATCTGGATTAAAAAAAATACTCAGGTTTTTTTCCCTATTCAGGCTTGTCTTTTTATAAAGAAAGAGAAATTTTCTCAAAGAGTTCATAATTTAATTATTATTGATGAAAATGCTCAAGGTTATATTATTACCGGATGCACTGTTTCTAAAACTTCTGTTAATTCGTATCACTTGGGTATTTCTGAATTTTTCATAAAGAAAGGAGGATATCTTAACTTTACAATGATCCATAAATGGCAGGATACAACAGAAGTAGAACCTAAAAGTATAGCGATAGTTGAAGATAAAGCCACTTTTATTTCTAACTATATATGCCTGCATCCAGTAAAAAAAGTTGTTATGCATCCTGAGGTTTTACTAGTAGGAGAAAAAGCAAAAGCCAGATTCAACTCTTTATTATTTGCTCACCCAGACTCTTTTTTAGATATAGGCCCAAAAGTTGTTTTTAAGGCTCCTTTTACAAGTGCAGAAGTTATCTCAAGAGCAATTTCTGATAAAGGAGAAGTGATCGTTCGTGGTCATCTTCAAACTCAATCACCTCAGGTAAAAGCTCATCTTGAGTGCCAAGGATTGATGTTATCAGATAAAGGAAAAATCTGGGCAATTCCGCAACTTGAGACTTCCTACCAGGATGTAGATATGTCTCATGAGGCAGCTGTTGGAAAGATTAATAGAGATGAAATTGAATATTTATGTTCCCGCACTTTGACAGAGGAGGGAGCAAAATCAGTTATTGTGCGTGGTTTTATGAATACAGATATTCTATTTTTACCTCAAGTGTTAAAAATGGATGTAGAGAAACTTGCTCAAGAAATAACAAAAGCTAAGTTATGAATAAATTTTTTTTGAGGAAAAGATTACTTGATTTATTAAAAAAAGAGGCTTTTTTTAAAGAAAAAGTAAAATTATCTAGTGGTAAAATAAGTAATTGTTATATAGATGTAAGAAGAATTAGTTTATCTTCGAAAGGAATTTATTTAATTTCTTGTCTCATTTGGCAACTGATCAAGAAGGAAAATATTACCGCTATTGGAGGACCGACTCTGGGAGCAGATCCGATTGTGGCAGGTGTGTGTTTTTTAGCACATCAGGAAAGAAGAAAGCTGAAAGGGTTTCTGGTAAGGAAAACTCCTAAAAGATATGGACGGAAAAGAGCGATTGAGGGGAGAGAGCTTACATCTCAGGATAATGTAGTAATTGTAGATGATGTTGCTACTACTGGTTCTTCCTTGATAGATGCTGTTAAGAAAGTGGAGAAAACAGGAGCAAGAATAAAAAAAGTCATTGTTTTAGTAGATAGAGAAGAAGGGGCGAAAGAAGCTCTCCTTAAATTAGGATATCATCTTTTTTCTTTCTTTACTAAGAAAGATTTCTTTTTTAAATAGCCATCTTCCATAGATTGAAAGCCTTTTCACTTTAGAAAGAGGGAAGGATTGTTTTTTTATTTAAAAATATGGTATAATTTGAAAAAATTCTGAAAAATTATGATTATAATAGTAGGTTTGATCGCAATAATAGGAATTGTTATAACTATTCCTTCATTTTTCTCTAAGCAAGTATCTAAACAGGAGAAGAAATCAGCTAAGAAAAAAATTTCTATAAGTGAGACAGAATTTTTGCAATTAAAAGAGAGTAAAGAATTCTGGCGTAATAAAACACAAAAATTAAAGGAAGAAATTGAAGTTTTAAAAGAAAAAAATCATCAATTACAAACTGAATTAAAAGAGGCAAAAAGTAGAATTTCTGAGTTGGAAAAATATGCACATCGGCAGGAGAAATGGAAAAAACATGAGGAGGATACTTTAGAAAGATTAAAATCTCAGGTAGCTCGGCTTAAAGATTCTTTGTTTAAGAAAAATAAAGAATTAGAAAAGATTTTTTCCGAGAATGTAAAGTTAAATAAAAAATTACAAGAGCAGGAAGAAAATATTTCTTCTTTAGAGAAGGAAATACGAGAAAAAAATGACAAAATTTTATCTTTGGAAGAGAAAGAGAAGGAATATGTGGAAAGAATTAAAAAAGCTACACTTACTATTAATGAATTTAAGAAAAAAGAGGCAGAAAGTGAATGGATAGCTAAATCGGAATATAAGACTTTAGAAGAGGATTTAAGATCACTTGAGGAAGAGTTAGAGAAAAAAACAAAACAGATTTTGTTTCTTAATGATGAAGTCAGGCGTTTGAAGGAGAAAAATTTAGAGTTGGAAAGAAAAATATCGTCTAAGGAAGAAATAGTAGAAAAGATAACTGATGAAACTGTTTCTGAGGAAATTCCCGTTACTTCAGAAGAGAAGTCTGAAGAAAAAGAAGTTTTAAAAGATGAGACTTCAGCCATCTCTTTAGATAATTTGAAAGTAGAGAAAGAAGATTTATCTATCCAGAAGAAAGAAGAGATTGAAAAAGAGATAGAGAAACCTGTTGAGGTTGAAGAAAGGAAAGAAAGACAAAAAGGAGAGGTAAAAAAAGAAAAAATAGAAAGGGAAGAAGAAAAGGAGAAAAGAGAAGAAATCCCCAAGGTTGATCTGGAAAAGGTAAGAAATATTGGAATCATCGCCCATATCGATGCGGGAAAGACTACTGTTACTGAGAGAATCCTTTTTTATACCGGAAAGACGCATAAAATCGGTGAAGTTCATGAAGGGAAAGCACAGATGGATTGGATGAAGCAGGAAAGAGAGCGTGGTATTACAATAACTTCTGCGGTTACTACCTGCTTTTGGCAGGGAAAAAGAATTAATATTATTGATACCCCAGGACATGTAGATTTTACTGCGGAAGTAGAAAGAGCTTTAAGGGTATTAGATGGAGCAGTGGTAATATTTTCTGCGGTAGAAGGAGTTGAGGCACAGTCAGAGACAGTCTGGCGGCAGTCACAAAAATATAAAGTCCCTAAAATTGCCTTTGTAAATAAAATGGATCGTGTAGGTGCGGATTTTTTCAAAGTGGTAAATGAGATTGAGGAAAAATTAGAAACAACTTGTGCAGTGATAATTCTTCCCTTAGGAGAAGAAAGTGAATTTAGAGGTGTAATTGATTTGGTAGAGATGAAAGCATATATATATGATGAGACTTCTTTAGGAAAGAAATTTTCTGTTGAGGATATTCCGCAAGAGTATAAAGAGATGAGTCAAAAATATAGAGAGGAACTTTTAGAGAAGATAGCTTCTTTAGATGAAAAACTGATGGAGAAATATCTTAAAGAGAAAAGTCTTTCTAAGGAAGAGATAATTAATACTTTAAGAAAAGCCACAATTGAGAATAAACTTGTTCCTGTGCTTTGTGGTTCAGGATTAAAAAATAAAGGTATTCAGAAGTTACTTGATGCTATTGTTTTATTTTTACCTTCACCCTTAGATATTCCTCCTGTAGAAGGTTTTGATCCTTATGAGACTCAAAGGAAAATAAAAAGGAATTTATCAGTTGAGGAACCATTCTGTGCTTTGGCTTTCAAAATTCAGGCTGATCCTCATGTGGGAAAACTTGTATATTTTAGAGTTTATTCTGGATATCTTAAAGCAGGTTCTTATGTTTTAAATGTGAGCAAGAATAAGAAAGAAAGGGTAGGTCGAATTCTACAGATGCATGCCAATCAGAAAGAGAATCGCACAGAGATTTATGCGGGAGATATTGGTGCGGCAATAGGTTTAACACATACTACCACCGGTGATACCCTTTCTGATTTAGAGCATCCTATACTTTTAGAGAAAATAGAATTTCCTCAACCGGTTGTCTCTATCAGTATTAAACCCAATTCTCGCCAGGACCAGGATAAATTAAGTAAAGCTATAGCTAAACTTATTGAGGAAGATCCTACATTTAGTGTGGAGACAGATCAGGAATCAAAAGAGATTATTCTTTCCGGGATGGGAGAATTACATTTAGAAATTATGGTAGATAGATTAAAAGAAGAATTCAAAGTTAATGCAGAAGTAGGAAGACCTCAGGTAGCATATCGAGAGACAGTTTCTAAGCCAGCACAGGCAGAGGGTAAATACATAAGACAGACTGGTGGGCGAGGTCAATATGGACATGTTATTTTTGAGATTTTGCCTCTTGAAAGAGGAAAAGGATTTGAGTTTGAAGACAGAATTAAAGGAGGGGTGATCCCGGCTTCTTTTATTCCTGCAGTGGAGAAAGGATTTCGTGAAGCAATGAAAAAGGGGCCTTTATGTGGTTATCCGGTAACAGATATTAAAGTGATTTTGTTTGATGGTTCTTATCATGAGGTTGATTCGTCAGAATTAGCATTTAAATTAGCTGCCAGTATCGGTTTTAAGGAAGCTTTTTTTAAAGCAGAACCTTTATTACTTGAGCCTTATATGAAGCTTGAGATTTTTACTCCTGAGGAATACTTAAGTAATATTGTAGGAAATTTATGTGCCCGACGGGGAAAAGTTCTTAATATAGAAACGCAGGGAGTACAAAAAGTTATTTTAGCTGAAGCCCCTTTAGCAGAACTATTTGGTTATACAGAAGCTATTCGTTCTTTAAGTAGTGGAAGAGCGATTTACACAATGCAATTTTCTCGCTATGAGATAGTCCCTCCTCAGATAGCAGAGAAGATAATTGAGGAAAGAAAAAAGAAACAGTCCTCTTCTTAATTTTTAAATCAAAATATTTGCCTTTCAGTTAATAATATGATAAATTTAATGAAAAGTATATGAGGAAGATAAATATCATTGTGGGTGTTTGTGGGGGCATTTCTTCTTATAAGACCTGTTATCTGATTCGTCTTCTTAGAAAAGAGAAGTTTTCTGTTAAAGTAGTTATGACACCTAATGCAACTCATTTTATTGCTCCTTTAGTTTTTGAAACTCTTTCTGGGAATCCTGTATATGTAGATATGTTTAAAGAAAGAAAAAAAGAATTGGAACATATTTCCTTGGCTGAGTGGTGTCATCTTTGTATAGTTGCCCCCTTAACCTGTAATACTTTATCTAAAATTGCACATGGTATTTGTGATAATCTTTTAACTACTTTAATCTCGGCATTATCTTCTCAAGTAAAAATAATTCTTGCTCCAGCAATGGATGAGAATATGTGGGAGAATCCGGTTACTCAAGAAAATTTAAAAAAGTTAGAGAAGATGAAAAGATATATAATTTTAAAACCTCAAAGAGGAGAATTAGCTTCAGGAAAATATGGTGAAGGAAGGATGGTTGAGCCAGTCTTGATTTTAGAAATAGTGAAGAAGATATTAAAGAAAGAGTGATTCCTTCTTTTGTTGTTATTTTTAGCAAAAATCAATTTTTTTAAATAAGTAAAAATTTCATACTCAAAAAAATTTTCTCAGACAAAATTTTGTTTAACTTTTTTAGAAAATCCAGGATGAAGATAAAAGTTAAAGTAATTCCTAAAGCAAAAAAAGAAAAGATTTTAAAAGAAAAAGATATTTTAAAAGTATATATTAAAGAAGTACCAGAAAAGGGACGGGCAAATAAAAGGTTGATTGAACTTTTAGCTGAATATTTCAAGATAAATAAAAATAAGATAAGGATAATAAAAGGAGAGTTTAGTAGAGAAAAAGTTATCTTATTGGATGAGAATATTTGAGAGAGGGCAAATTTATATTATTGAAAATATATTTCCAAAAAATGTCTTATGCGGGTTTACCAAAAGAGATATTTTTGATATTTGTGAATTTGAGAGAAAGTTTAAATTACTATTATCAAATAATAAAAAATTAAGATTTGTTTATCTTAGTCAACTTCATTCACCTTGGATAAAATATATAAAAAAAGAAGGGATGTATGATGGTGATGGTTTGTTTACTGAAGAGAAAAGTTTAGTTTTGGTAGTAAAAACTGCCGATTGCTTGCCTCTATATTTTTGCGGAAAAGATATAGTTGGAATAATTCATTTAGGTTGGCGGTCAGCTTTGGGAGGGATTTTGAAAAATATAAAAGATAATCTGGAAGAATTTAGTGTTATTGCCGGCGTTGGCTTGAGAAGTTGTTGTTATAAGGTAGGGGAGGAATTTTTAAAATATAAAAGATTTGTTAATTATCTTATAAGAAAAGAAGGAATTTTATATTTTTCTCCTATAGAATTTGCAAAGGAAGAATTAAGAAAACAAAGGTTGAATCCGGATAGATTCTTTGACCTTAAAATCTGCAGTTTCTGCAATCAAGATTTTTACTCCTGGCGTAGAGAAAAAACACAGAGACGAACTTTTTCTTTTATTGTCCAACTATGATATTTTTTTTTCAAGGATGCGTCCTAAATTTGATGTGTAATTGAAATAAGTATAAAAACTACTAAAAAATAAATTTGCCCTGTAACTTGACAAAATCTTTTGAAAATAAAATGTTAAGTTATGACCACAGTTTTATGTTTTAAATAAAAGCTTTAGTAGATAATTCTCTAAAAGTATACTGATATCTGGGAAATTTAAATCTTTTCATATAGAATGCGCTTTTTACTCTATTAAATAATTCATCATCAAAGAATGACAGAGGTTTTAGGTGTATACCATGTGCCTTTACTTTTCTATATTTTTCCAATTTTTTCTTGACAAAAAGAGCAAATATAGTATCATTTTTATTCGTCAGAGTTGGTTGTTTTCAAAAAGTTTTATTTTTGCCTGGATAGCTCAGTGGTAGAGCACCTCCTTGGTAAGGAGGTGGTCGTGGGTTCAATTCCCACTCCAGGCTAAGAGAGATTCTTCCTGCCAGAGGCAGGAAGCTAAAAAGTTGGAAAAAATTGAGGAAAGGAGGAGTGGGTTTTTTTACTTTTTTAAAGTAAGGAAAATCTAATTAAGATGAGAGAGCTTATCGCATTAGAGTGTAGTGTCTGCAAAAGAAGAAATTATTATACTACAAAAAATAAAAGAAAACATAGAGAGAAATTTGTAATTAATAAATTTTGCAAATTTTGTCGTAAACATACAGAACATAGAGAAATAAAACCATGAGTATTAGGCCTGTAGCTCAATTGGCTAGAGCACTGGTCTCCAAAACCAGGGGTTGGGCGTTCGAATCGCCCCAGGCCTGGATAGGGGATTAAAAAATGTTGAAGAAGATTAAAAGATTTCCTCAATTTTTGAAAGAAGTAAAAGTAGAGCTCAAAAAAGTGAGTTGGTCAACAAAAGAAGAATTGTTTACAGCAACAATAGTAGTAATTGTTGTTACCGCATTTTTAACTCTTTATGTTTTTGGAGTCGATTCTATCTTTACTAAGTTGGTGAAGTATATTTTAAAATGAAGAAGTGGTATATAGTTCATACTTTAAGCGGGGCAGAAGAGAAGGTAAAAGTAAATTTAGAAGCAAGAATAAAAGCCTTCGGTATGCAGGAACTTATTGATGAGATAATCGTTCCCAAGGAGCAGGTTACAGAAGTTAAATTAGGCAAACGCAGGGTTTCAGAAAGAAAATTTCTTCCCGGATATATTTTAATTCATATGGAGATGAATGATGAAACTTGGCTTTTTGTAAAAAAAACTCCGGGAATTGCTTCTTTTATTGGACCTAAAAGAAAACCTACTCCTATTCCTGAAGATGAGATTGAGAAAATTTTAAAGAAGGCAGAGGAAAGTAAAGTGAAACCGGCTCCTAAGGTTAGTTTTGAGAAAGGAGAAAGCGTCAGGGTTGTAGAAGGCCCTTTTATCAATTTTACTGGAATAGTTGAAGAAGTAAGCACAGAAAAAGGAAAGTTAAAAGTAAGTGTTTCAATATTTGGAAGAACCACACCTGTAGAGTTGGAGTTTTGGCAAGTAGAAAAGATTTAAAATGGCGCAGAAGAAAAAGAAAAAACCGGTAGCTCAGATAAAGCTTCAGATTTCTGCAGGAAGCGCTAATCCAGCGCCTCCGGTAGGCCCAGCTTTAGGTCAGCATGGGGTAAATATTATGCAGTTTTGTAAAGCTTTTAATGATGCAACAAAAGGAAAAGAAGGGCTTATTTTACCTGTGGTGATAAATGTTTATAAAGATAGGTCTTTTGATTTTGTGATTAAGAGTCCCCCAGCATCAGTCTTACTTAAAAGAGCAGCAAACTTAGCTAAGGCAAGTTCACAGGCAGGAAAAGAAATAATTGCACAGGTAACAAAAAAACAGGTGATTGAGATTGCTAAACAAAAATTAGAAGATTTAAATACATCTGATTTGGAAAAAGCGATTAAGATAATTGAAGGCACAGCTCGTTCCTGTGGAATAAAGGTAATTGAGGATGAAGAGAAGTAAAAGATATCGGGAAGCTGTTAAATTGGTAGATAAAGGTAAAGTTTATACAATAGAGGAGGCTTTAGAAGTTTTAAAAAAGATACCCCATCCTAAATTTGATGAGACGGTAGAAATTTCTTGCAAACTCAATGTGGATCCAAGAAAAAGCGACCAGATGGTAAGAGGTTCGGTGAGCTTGCCTCATGGGACAGGAAAGAAGATTAAAGTTTTGGTATTTTGTGAGTTAGAGAAAGAAAAAGAGGCAAAAGAGGCAGGCGCTGACTTTGTAGGGGGTCAAGATTTAATTGATAAGATTCAGAAAGAGAATTGGCTTGATTTTGATTATTGTATCTCTACTCCCACAATGATGAAATTAGTAAGTAGATTAGGAAGAATTTTAGGACCTCGGGGTTTAATGCCTTCGCCCAAAACAGGAACAGTTACCGATAATCTCACTCAAGCAATTGAGGAAGCTAAACAGGGGAAGGTAGATTTTCGTATGGATAAAACAGGTTGTATTCATGCGGGAGTTGGCAAAATCTCATTCCCTTTAGAGTATTTAAAAGAAAATATTAAAGTGTTTTTGGATACTCTTAATAACTTAAGACCTCAGGCGGTAAAGGGAGAATTTATAAGATCAATTTATTTATCTTCGACAATGAGTCCAGCTTTAAAGATAAGTATATAGAGATGAAGGAAAGAGTTGGTTTAGTTATTCGTAAAAAAATAGTGGAGGAGATAAAGGAAAAATTGAATTCTGCACAAGCTTATGTATTTGTAGGATTTTCTAAACTTAAAGCGCAGCAGCTTAATACTTTAAGAGATAATTTAAAAAAAGAAAGTTCTCTAATGCGTATTTTTAAGAATTCTCTTATAAAAAAAGCCTTCTCTGATTTGGGAAAGGATTTAGATAATTCTTTTATGGAGGGATCTACAGGGATTGTATTTGTTTATGATGATATAGTAAAAGTATGTAAACTTTTAGTAGATTTTTCTAAGGAGAGTGAAGAAAGTTTTTATTTAAAAGGAGGATTTTTAGAAGAGAAAAAATTAAATAAGGATGAGCTTTTAGAATTAGCAAAATTGCCTCCTTATGAGATTCTTTTAGGGAAAACTTTAAATGCTTTCTGTGCACCTTTGATAGGGTTTTTAAATAGTTTAAATCAAATAATTTTAAAATTTGTGTGGCTGGTAGAGGAGATAAAGAAAAAGAAGGAGGAGAGAGATGTCACGAGTTGACGATGTTTTAAAAATTTTAGAAGAAATGTCAGTTTTAGAGTTATCAGAATTAGTTAAAAAATGTGAGGAAAAATTTGGAGTTAAAGCTCAAGCTCCTGTGGTAGCCGGAGTTGCGCCTCAAGCGCAGGCAGCGGGAGGCGAGGAAGAAGAAAAGACATCTTTTACAGTTGTGCTTAAATCTGCAGGAGCAAACAAAATTGCGGTAATTAAAGAGGTGAGGGCAATTACTGATTTAGGATTGAAAGAAGCAAAGGAATTGGTGGATTCTGCTCCCAAACCTATCAAGGAAAATGTTTCTAAGGAGGAGGCAGAAGATATAAAGAAACGTCTTGAGGCCGCAGGAGCAGCGGTAGAGATAAAATAAGAATAATTTGAATAAGGAGAGAGAATGAAGTGGGTTAAAAGAGTTATTTTTAAAAAGAAGAAAGAAGTGTCAATGCCTCATCTTTTAGAGCACCAGCTTAATTCTTATAAAGAATTCTTACAAATGGAGGTGCCTCCGGAGAAAAGGAAGAATATAGGACTGCAGGAGGTATTTGGCGAGGTATTTCCTATGGAGTCTTCGGATAAAAAATATCGCTTAGAATTTGTCTCCTACTCTTTAAGCCGACCACGCTATACACCCGAAGAATGCAAAAGACGTTCTCAAACATATGCTGCTCCCTTAAGGGTAAGATTAAGATTAGTAAGTAATGAGACAGGAAGTATTCGTGAGCAGGAGATTTATTTAGGTGATATACCTTTGATGACTGAGGCTGCTTCTTTCATAATTAATGGTGACGAGCGAGCAGTTGTTAGTCAACTTCAACGTTCACCAGGCGTATTTTTTGAAGAGGAGATGCATTCTGCAGGAAAAAGGATTTATTATGCACGTGTCATTCCTTATCGGGGATATTGGTTGGAATTTAGATGTGATATAAATGATACGATAACTGCTATTGTTGACAGAAGAAAAACTTTTCCTGCTACACAAATTTTAAGATTATTTGGTCTTTCCACAAATGAAAATATTTATCAGTGTTTTTCAGAAAGACCATATCCTGAGATAGTAAATACTGCCAAAAGAGATCATACTAAAAATAGAGAAGAAGCACTTTTAGATTTTTATAAAAAAATGCGTCCCACAGAACCAGTAACTCTTGAGGCAGCAAAGGAAGTTTTTCAACGTATGTTTTTAGATATTAAACGTTATGATTTAGCCAGAGTAGGTCGTTTTTTACTTAATAAAAAATTAAACATGAATGTTTCTTTAAATAAACGCACATTAGATTTAGATACTGTGGTAGAAATAATTAAGACACTTATTAAGGTGAAGAATGGAGAAAGAGAAGTTGATGATATAGATCATTTATCTAACCGAAGAGTGAAACTGGTAGGAGAACTCCTTCAGCATCAGGTAAGAGTAGGACTTTTAAAAATAGAACGTACATTTATAGAGAGATGTTCTTTAATCTCAGAAGATGATCTTTCTGCTCAACATCTTATAAACTCACGTGCTTTCGCTACACAAATTCACGATTTCTTTGCTCGTTCTCCTTTATCTCAATTTATGGATCAGACAAATCCTTTAGCTGAGATGACACATAAGAGAAGACTGTCAGCTATGGGTCCGGGGGGATTATCTCGAGAGCGGGCAGGGTTTGAGGTGAGAGATGTTCATCCCTCTCATTACGGAAGAATTTGTCCTATTGAAACACCTGAGGGTCCCAATATCGGTTTGCTCACTTCTTTAACTACCTATGCGCGTATTAATCCCTTAGGATTTTTAGTTGCCCCTTATAGAAAAGTGGAAAATGGTAGAGTTTTAGATAAAATAGAGTATCTTACTCCTGATGAAGAAGAAAAAAGAGTAATTGCTCAAGTTACTGACAATATTGATAAAGAAGGTCGTATAAAAGATAAAGAGATTTACTGTCGTTATAAAGGTAAATTTCCTAAGGTAAAACCACAGGAAGTAGAATATATGGATGTATCTCCCAAACAGATAGTTTCTGTATCCGCTTCTTTAATTCCTTTTTTAGAACATGATGATGCAAATAGAGCTTTGATGGGTTCTAATATGCAAAGGCAGGCAGTTCCTCTTCTTTTTACTGAAGAATCTGTTATTGGTACAGGAATGGAGGAAAAGGTTGCTCGTGAATCTGGTGCGGTAGTAGTAGCAAAGGAAAGTGGTTATGTGGAGGAGGTAGATTCCACATATATAAAAATTGGTAAGTTTATATATCACCTTAAGAAATTTCAACGTTCTAATGCTGATACATGCGTGAATCAAAGACCCTTAGTTAAAAAAGGTGATTATGTAAGAAAAGGAGATGTTATTGCTGATGGAATGGCAACAAAGAATGGTGAACTTGCTTTAGGAAGAAATTTATTGGTAGCGTTTCTTCCTTGGCGAGGTTATAACTTTGAAGATGCTATTGTGATTAGTGAAAGATTGGTAAAAGAGGATATACTTACTTCTGTACATATTGAAAAATTTGAAATCGAGGCAAGAGAGACGCGTTTAGGAAATGAGGAAATAACTCGAGATATTCCTAACTTGAGTGAAGAGGCTTTAAAGAATTTAGATGAGAGTGGAATTGTAAGAGTGGGAACAGAGGTTATGCCTGATGATATATTGGTGGGGAGAGTAACCCCTAAGACAGAGAAAGAGTTATCTCCTGAGGAAAGACTTCTACGGGCAATTTTTGGAGAGAAAGCTGCGGATGTAAAGGATACCTCTCTGCGTGTCCCTCCTGGGATTTATGGAGTGGTGATAAATGTAGAAGTATTTCAGAGAAAAGAAAGAGGAAGAAAGTCAAAAAAAGAGAAAGCAGAAGAGTTAAGAAGAATAAGAGAAATAGAAAAATATTATGCTGAGGAAAAAGAGATATTAGAGAAAGAAAGAAATAGACGCATCGCAGCTATCTTAGGTAAGAAAGAAGAAAAGCTAAAGATTGGTGATATAGAGGAAGATGAGGAAGCAAAAAGTATTTTTGATGTGTATCAAGAGCGTCTTCAAGAATTAGAAATGGAAAGAGAGTTAGAGATAGCTAAGGTTAAAAAAGGAGATGAGCTTCCCCCGGGAGTTTTAAAAAGAGTTGTAGTTTATGTGGCAATGAAAAGAAAAATATCTGTAGGAGATAAATTATCGGGAAGGCATGGAAACAAAGGAGTGATTGCCAAGATTTTGCCTGAGGAAGATATGCCTTTTTTAGAAGATGGAACTCCTGTAGATGTAGTTTTAAATCCCTTAGGCGTTCCTTCAAGAATGAATGTGGGACAGCTTTTAGAGACTCATTTGGGATGGGCAGTACAAAAGTTGGGAATGAGAATGGCTGTTCCTGTATTTGAAGGAATAAAAGAAGATAAAATCAAAGAATTGCTTAAACAGGCGAATCTGCCTACTTCAGGAAAAGTTACTCTTTATGATGGATATACAGGAAAACCCTTTGATCAGAAAGCAACGGTAGGAGTAATGTATATTATGAAATTAGTTCATATGGTTGATGATAAAATCCATGCTCGAGCAATTGGCCCTTATTCTTTGATTACTCAACAGCCTCTGGGGGGAAAGGCTCAATTTGGAGGCCAGCGATTTGGAGAGATGGAAGTATGGGCACTTGAGGCTTATGGAGCAGCATTTACCTTGCAGGAGATTTTAACCGTAAAAAGTGATGATGTTGAGGGAAGAACTCATATTTATGAAGCAATTGTAAGAGGAGAACAAAAGTTTAAGCCTTCGGTTCCCGAATCTTTTAATGTTTTAATGAAGGAACTTCAGGGTTTGTGTTTGGATGTAAGAGCAGAAAAGGAGAGAGGGTTATGATTGAGGAATCTTTATTTTTTGACCGTATAAGTATAAAAATCGCTTCTCCTCAAATAATTAGAAGTTGGTCTTATGGGGAGGTAAAGAAAGCGGAAACTTTAAATTATCGTACTCTTAAACCAGAAAAGGATGGTCTTTTCTGTGAAAGGATTTTTGGTCCGGTAAAAGATTGGGAATGTCATTGTGGAAAATTGAAAGGGATAAAATTTAAAGGATTAAGATGCGATCGTTGTGGAGTGGAGATTTTACATTCTTCCGTAAGAAGACAAAGAATGGGACATATAGATTTAGTCAGCCCTTGTGTTCATATTTGGTTTTGGAAAGTGATTCCTTCTCGTATAGGGGCAATTTTAGATTTGAGTGTAAAAGAATTAGAGAAAGTGATTTATTATGAAGAATATATTGTTATTGATCCTCAAGATACACCTCTTCGCAAAAAACAATTACTTACCGAAGAAGAATATCGCAAAGCATTAAAAGAATATCAGGCAAATTTCGTAGCCAAGATAGGGGCTGAGGCGATAAGAGAACTTTTGAAAGAGGTTGATTTAGATAAATTAAGTCGGCAGATACGTAGAGAACTTGAGGAAAATAAAAGAAGTTTTAATAAAAGGCTTATTAAGAGATTAAAAATAGTAGAGGATTTTCGCCGTTCAGGAAATAGACCCGAATGGATGGTTTTAGAGGTTTTGCCCGTAATTCCTCCGGATTTAAGACCTTTAGTTCCACTTGAAGGAGGCCGATTTGCCTCGTCTGATTTAAATGATCTTTATCGCCGAGTAATAAATCGTAATAATCGTTTAAAGAAATTAATTGCTTTAGGAGCACCAGAGATAATTGTAAAAAATGAGAAGAGAATGCTTCAGGAAGCAGTGGATGCTTTGTTGGAGAATGGTCGCCATGGCCGTCCTGTAATGGGACATCAAAACAGACCCCTAAAAAGCTTATCCGATATGCTTAAGGGGAAACAAGGTCGGTTTCGTCAAAATTTATTAGGTAAAAGAGTAGATTATTCAGGAAGAAGTGTAATTGTTGTAGGAGCAGAGCTAAAGATTCATCAGTGTGGTTTGCCTAAACAGATGGCATTGGAACTATTTGAGCCATTTATTATAAAAAAATTAAGAGAAAAAGGATTTGTGCATACAATAAAAGGTGCAAGAAGAATGGTGGAGAGAGCCCGTGTTGAGGTATGGGATATATTAGAGGAAGTAATTAAGGGGCATCCGGTGCTTTTGAATCGTGCTCCTACTTTACATCGTTTAAGTATTCAGGCATTCTATCCGGTTTTAGTTGAGGGAAAAGCAATTAAATTACATCCTTTAGTCTGCACTCCTTTTAATGCTGATTTTGATGGAGATCAAATGGCGGTTCATGTTCCTTTATCCTTAGAAGCACAGGCAGAAGCAAAAATTCTCATGCTTTCTGCCAATAATATTTTTTCTCCTGCTGATGGAAGACCAATTGTAACACCTAGCCAGGATATGGTTGTGGGAATGCGTTATCTTACCTTAGAGAAAGAAAATGCTAAAGGTGAAGGATTGATGTTTTCTTCACCAGATGAGGCAATTACTGCTTATCAGGATGAAGAGGTAGATCTACATGCGAAAGTAAAGGTGAGAATTGAAGAAAATGGAGAAAGAAAAATAATAGAGACTACGGTAGGAAGAATCCTTTTTAATCAAATTTTACCTTCTGAGTTTGGTTTTGTGAATGAGGTTTTGGACAAAAAGAAAATTGCTAATATTGTGAAAGACTGTTATAAAAGATTTGGACATCATGAGACTATCATATTACTGGATAAATTGAAAGATATTGGGTTTGAATATGCTACTCTGGCAGGAATAAGTATTGGTATGGAAGATTTAGAGATTCCTCCTGAGAAACAGAGTTGTATTGAAGAAGCAAATAAAGAATTATCTAAGGTAGATGAGCAGTATAAAAAAGGAATAATTACAGAGAGAGAAAGACACAACAAAATCATTGATATATGGACAAAGACTACAGATAAAGTTTCAGATTTAGTTTTTAAGCATTTGGATAAATTCAATCCTGTATTTATGATGGCAGATTCAGGGGCAAGGGGATCACGACTTCAGATTAGACAGCTTGCAGGAATGAGAGGATTGATGGCTAAACCTTCAGGAGAAATCATTGAGACGCCGATAACTTCTAATTTTAGAGAAGGTTTATCTGTTTTGGAGTATTTTATTTCTACTCACGGAGCAAGAAAAGGTTTAGCAGATACAGCTTTAAAAACTGCCGATGCTGGATACTTAACTCGTAGATTAGTTGATGTTGCCCAAGAGGTAATTGTAGTTGAGGAGGATTGTGGTACAGTTAATGGAATTACTGTTTCTGCGATAATCGAAGGAGATGAAGTGGTAGTTCCTTTAAAAGAAAGGGTTGTAGGAAGAGTAGCATTGGATAATATTGTTGATATTGTGAGCGATGAGGTAATTGTGAAAGCAGGTGAAGAGATTACTGAGGAAAAAGCAGAAAAAATTGAACGTTTAGGAATAGAGAAAATTAGAATAAGAAGTGTTTTAACCTGTGAGTCAGAAAGAGGAGTATGTGCTAAGTGCTATGGAAGAAACTTAGCTACCGGTAAAATGGTTGAAGTAGGAGAGGCAGTAGGAGTTATTGCTGCCCAGTCAATTGGCGAACCTGGCACTCAGCTTACAATGAGAACTTTTCATATTGGAGGAACAGCGTCCCGAGTTGCTGAACGTTCATTTATAAGAGCAAGAGAAACCGGATTTGTAAAGTATCACAATCTAAAAATTGCTTCCAAAAAGAATATCTTTGTAGTTTTAAACAGAAATGGAATGATTAGTATAACCGATGAGAAAGGAATAGAGTTGCAAAGAAACCCTCTCCCTCAAGGGGCATTTATTCTTGTTCCTGAGGGAGAAAAAGTAGAAAAAGATAAGATTTTTGTAAGATGGGATCCATATTCTACCCCTATACTTACTGAAGTTTCAGGAAAAGTTAAATATGAGGATATTTTGGAAGGAATTACTATTCAGGAAGAGATGAATTTAACCACAGGAAGAAAAGAGATAGTAGTAATAGAATTTAAAGGTGATTATCATCCTCAGATTTTAATTCTTTCTGAAAATGAAGAAGTTTTAGGAATTTATCCTTTGCCTACAGGAGCTCATATAATGGTAGAAGAAGGAGAGGTTGTTGAGGCAGGAGATGTAGTAGCCAAAATTCCTCGTTTGGTGGCAAAGACAAGAGATATTACTGGAGGCCTTCCTCGTGTAGCAGAACTATTTGAAGCAAGACGCCCCAAAAATCCGGCAATTATCAGTGAAATAGAAGGATTTGTTGAGTTTAAAGAAGAAAAAGGTGAAAGAAAGATAATTGTTCGTTCACCTACAGGGATGAAGAGAGAATATACTATTCCTTCAGGAACCCATCCTGTAGTATATCGAGGAGATAAAGTAGCTGCCGGACAACAGCTTACCGAAGGTCCTATAGTATTGCAGGATATTTTAAGGGTTTGTGGAGATAAAGTTCTGCAGGAATACTTGGTAAACGAAATACAAGAAGTATATCGTCTTCAGGGAGTAAGAATCAATGATAAGCATATTGAATTAATTATTCGTGAGATGCTTAAAAAAGTAAAAATTATTGATCCGGGAGATACACAGTTTCTGCCAGGGGAAGCAGTAGATAAATGGGATTTTAAAAAGGAGAATGAAAAAGTAATAAAGAAAGGAAAACGTCCTGCAACTGCAGCGCCACTGCTTTTGGGAATTACAAAGGCTTCTTTAAGTACAAAAAGTTTTATCTCTGCTGCCAGTTTTCAGGAGACTACGCGAGTTTTAACTGATGCGGCAGCAAGTGGTAAAGTTGATGAGTTAAAAGGTTTAAAGGAAAATGTAATTGTGGGACATCTTATTCCTGCAGGAACGGGGTTGAAATTACATAGAGAAGTGGGGGTTGAGGTATGCCAACAATAGCACAATTAATTAGAAAGCCAAGAGAACCTAAAAAAAAGCGAAGGAAGTCCCCGGCATTAAGAAGCTGTCCACAAAAAAGAGGAGTTTGTATTCAGGTAAGGACAATGACACCAAAAAAACCAAACTCTGCTTTAAGAAAAGTAGCTCGTGTTAGGCTTACTAATAGAGAAGAAGTCACTGCTTATATTCCTGGAGAGGGCCATAACTTACAGGAGCATTCAATAGTTTTGGTAAGAGGAGGCAGGGTAAAAGATTTACCTGGCGTAAGATATCATATTGTTCGTGGTGCATTAGATTGTCAGGGGGTACAAAACAGAAGAAAGTCAAGATCAAAATATGGAACAAAAAGACCTAAGCAATAAAGGAGAGGAATGAGAAGAAAAAGAGCTCCTAAAAGAGAGACAAAACCTGATCCTAAGTATAATTCGCCGTTAGTGGAAAAGTTTATAAATATGATTATGCGTGATGGAAAAAAAAGTATTGCTCAGAAAATTGTTTATGGTGCTTTTGATATCCTTCAAGAAAAATTAAAAGAAGATCCTTTAAAAGTGTTTTTTACTGCTCTGGATAACGCACGTCCACGCTTAGAGGTGCGTCCAAGGAGGATAGGAGGGGCAACATATCAGGTTCCTTTAGAGGTGCCCAAGGAGAGAGGTTATGCTATAGCTATGCGATGGATGAGAGATTTTGCTCGCAAAAGAAGAGGAAAACCAATGAAGGAAAAGTTGGCAGAGGAGTTACTTTCTGCTTATAAGAATGAGGGAGCAGTAATAAAAAAGAAGGAGGATACACATAAGATGGCAGAGGCTAATCGTGCCTTTGCTCATTTTCGTTGGTGATGAGTAATGAAAAGGTTGATGTGATTGAGATGGAAAGGCTTGATTTTATAAGAAATATTGGTTTTGTGGCTCATATTGATGCAGGAAAGACTACTACTACCGAAAGAGTCTTATTTTACACAAAAAGAGTTTACAAAATTGGTGAAGTGGATGAGGGAACAGCAACTACTGATTGGATGCCACAGGAAAGAGAAAGGGGTATTACAATCACTTCTGCTGCTACTTATTGTAAATGGAAAGATTTTCATATTAATATCATTGATACACCCGGGCACATTGATTTTACTGTTGAAGTAGAGCGTTCCTTAAAGGTTTTAGATGGAGTGGTGGTGATTTTCTGTGGTGTGGGAGGAGTCGAGCCTCAATCAGAGACAGTATGGCGTCAGGCAGATAAATATAAAATTCCTCGCATTGCTTTTGTTAATAAATTAGATAGGAAAGAAGCTGATTTCTATGCAGTAATTAAAGAAATGGAAGAGAAATTGGTTGCATCTGTGTTAGTGGTGGAACTTCCTTGTTATGAGAATGATGAGTTTGTAGGTGTGGTAGACTTAATAAAGAATAAAGTAATTTATTATAAAGATGAATTAGGATTAGAGTGGGAATATAAAGAGGTTCCAGATTTTTTAAAAGAAAAGGTAGAGTTTTATCGTGATAAATTAATTGAGAAATTGGCTGAGCTTGACGATCAAATTTTGCATCGTTTTGTGGAAGGAGGAGATTTTTCAGAAGAAGAAATTGTAAAAGTAATAAGAAAATATGTAATTACCAATCAATTAACACCAGTTCTCTGTGGCAGTGCTTTAAAAAACAGAGGAATTCAGCCACTTTTGGATGCAATAGTCAACTGGCTCCCTTCACCTAAGGATTTGAAAGTTGTCAGAGGTTTTGATCGTCAAAAAAAGACTATTGAGAGAAAGATATCTGAGAATGAAAAATTTTGTGCTTTGTGTTTTAAAGTATTTACCGATCCTTTTGTAGGAAAGCTTTTTTACACCCGTGTATATAGTGGAAAGGTAAAAGCAGGAAGTGAAGTACTCAATGCTACCAAAAAATTAAAAGAGAGGATTAATAAAATTGTAAGAATGCATGCAAATCGTCAGGAGATGATAAGTGAAGCGAGAGCGGGAGATATTGTCTGTTTTGTGGGTTTTAAAAATACAACTACAGGTGATACTCTAACAGATATCAATTTTCCTTTACTTCTTGAGGAGATGCGTTTTCCTGAACCTGTAGTTTCTTTAGCTATTGAACCAAAAACAAAAAAGGATCAGGAGAGGTTAATTTTGGCTTTGAAAAAATTGGAAGATGAAGATCCTTCTTTTAAAGTAAGCTATGACAGAGAAACCGGACAGAATATAATTTCCGGCATGGGAAAGCTACATTTGGAAGTAATAGTAGATAGACTCTTAAAGGATTTTGGGGTAGAAGCAAAAGTAGGTACACCTTATGTTGCTTATCGAGAAACAATTACACGTAAAGTTGAAGCAGTAGGTAAGTTTATTCAGCAGACAGGGGGACGAGGTCAATACGGTCATGTAGTTTTAGTTATGCAGCCGGCAGAGAAAGGAGAAGGAATTACATTTGAAAATAAGATAAAAGGAGGAGTTATTCCTCGTGAATTTATTCCTGCAGTTAAAGAAGGCGTTTATTCTTCAGCTGAGGCAGGGATTTTGGCAGGATACCCAGTTACAGATGTTAAAGTTAGCTTAGTAGATGGTTCTTATCATGAAGTTGATTCATCTGAGTTGGCGTTTAAAATTGCTGCAGAGAAGGCATTTAAAGAAGGTTTAACAAAAGCTGGATCCATACTTCTTGAGCCAATTATGAAATTAGAAGTTATTACTCCTTCTGATTATCTAAGTCAGGTAATTGCAGATTTAAATTCAAGAAGAGCAAAGATTACCTCTATTGAGGAAAGGAAAAATATTAAAGTAGTAAAAAGTGAAGTTCCTTTGGCAGAAGTTTTTGATTATGCAGATATTTTAAGAAACTTGACACAGGGAAGAGCTTCTTATACAATAGAGCCTTTATATTACGAGAAGGTTCCCGAAGATTTGGTAATAAAAATTTTAGGTAAATAGAGGAGGTGGTTTATGGCTAAGGAAAAGTTTGTAAGGACAAAACCACATGTTAATATTGGTACTATTGGACATGTTGATCATGGGAAGACTACTTTAACCAGTGCAATTACAAAAATTTTATCTTCACGAGGTAAAGCTCAAGCTTTAAAGTATGAGGATATTGATAAAGCACCTGAGGAGAAAGAAAGAGGTTTAACAATTAATATTGCTCACGTTGAGTATGAGACAGATACACGTCACTATGCTCATATTGACTGTCCCGGGCATGCAGATTATATAAAGAATATGATTACAGGAGCTGCTCAGATGGATGGGGCAATTATGGTAGTTGCTGCAACTGATGGTCCTATGCCCCAGACAAGAGAACATATTCTTTTAGCCCGACAAGTAAATGTTCCTGCAATTGTTGTGTTTATCAACAAGACAGATCAGATGGATGATAAAGAATTAATTGATTTGGTTGAGGTAGAAGTGAGAGAACTTCTTTCTAAGTATGAATTTCCCGGAGATGAGGTTCCTGTAATTAAAGGTTCAGCTTTAAAAGCAATGGAATGTGGTTGCGGGAAAGATGATTGTCCTAATTGTAAGCCCATTTTAGATTTACTTAAAGCTGTAGATGAGTATATTCCTACGCCGAAAAGAGATGTTGATAAGCCGTTTCTTTTAGCAGTTGAGGATGTATTTTCTATATCTGGACGTGGAACAGTAGTTACAGGAAGAGTTGAGAGAGGAAAAATAAAGGTTGGAGATGAAGTAGAACTGGTGGGATTGGCACCTGAAGTAAGAAAGACAGTAGTTACCGGAGTAGAAATGTTTCGCAAGATTTTGGATGAAGGAGTGGCTGGAGACAACGTGGGTTTGCTTTTGAGAGGTATTGAGAAAGATGAGGTAGAACGAGGAATGGTAGTTGCTCAACCAGGGACAATAACACCTCATACTAAATTCAAAGCTCAAATTTATGCATTAAAGAAGGAAGAAGGAGGCAGACACACCCCATTTTTTTCAGGTTACAGACCGCAGTTTTATTTTCGCACAACTGATGTTACCGGAACCATTAAGCTTCCTGAAGGTGTAGAAATGGTTATGCCAGGAGATAATGTGGAAATACAGGTTGAGCTTATACAGCCAGTAGCAATCGAGAAAGAATTAAGATTTGCTATTCGTGAAGGAGGAAGAACAGTAGGAGCAGGAGTAGTTACAGAAATTATTGAATAAAAAATAAAAATTATAAATTTTTAAAATTTAAGAAATTGCGTAGAAGAGGAATTTTTGTCTATGCTTAAGTTAAGGATTAAATTAAAAGCATTTGATCATCGTCTCTTAGATCAATCTGCTCAAGATATTGTGGAGGTAGCTTTGCGCACAGGGGCAAAAGTAAATGGCCCTATACCTTTACCTACAAAGAAAAAAATTTATACAGTGAATCGTTCAACAAATATTGATAAGAAGTCAAGAGAGCAATTTATGTTAGCGATACATAAAAGAATAGTTGATTTAGATAATCCTACTCCTAAGACGATCGATGCTTTAAGAAAATTAAATCTTCCTGGAGGCGTGAGCGTAGAGATAATTCAGAAGATGTAAAAGATGATTAGAGAGATTTTAGGAAAAAAGATTGGTATGACCCATATTTTTGACGAGGAAGGGAATCAAGTAGCGACAACTTTGGTTGAGGTGAAACCTGTTTGTATCTTGGAAAAGGTAGTTTATCCTACAAAAGAAAGAGTTAAAATAGGCTGTTTTAAACTTCCTGAAAATAAAAAGAAAAAGATGAAAAAACCGATTTTAGGATACTTTAATAAATTAGGGATTAAAGATTATTATGCAGTGATTAAAGAAGTGGAGCCGGAGGAAAATGTGGAGGTTAAGAAAGAAGTGGGGATTGAGATCTTTTCTGAAGGAGAGATTGTAGATGTAAGAGCCAAAACAAAAGGAAAAGGATTTCAGGGAGGCATGAAGCGTCATAACTGGAGTGGGCAACCTAAAACTCATGGTTCTATGACACATCGCCGTATTGGTTCTGCAGGCGCCTCCACATTTCCAGGAAGAATTGTTAAAGGACACAGAATGCCGGGGCATACAGGTTGTGGGTATCGCACAGTGAAAAATTTAAAAATTTTGAAGATAGATGAAGAAAAACAATTGCTTTTTATAAAAGGAGCTATTCCCGGGTATAGAGGAACAATAGTTCATATAAAGAAACTCAAGAAATGACAAAACTTAAAGTTTGGAATCAAGAAGGCAAAATAGTTGAAGAGATAGAGTTAAATCCAAAAATTTTTGATGGGGAAGTGAATTATGTTCTTATTCATCAGGCAGTAGTTACTTATTTAGCTAATCAAAGACGAGGATTGGCTTCTACAAAGACACGGGGAGAGGTAAAGGGAAGTGGAAGAAAACCTTGGCCTCAGAAAGGAACAGGACGAGCTCGAATTGGCTCCGTCCGTTCACCTTTATGGCGTGGAGGGGGAGTTGTATTTGGTCCTAAACCAAGAGATTATTCTAAGAAATTTCCTCAAAGGATGAAAAATTTAGCTTTAAAAAGTACTCTTAATGCAAAGCTTAAGGATGATGAGATTATGATAATTGAAGATATAAAAATAGATAAGCCGAAGACAAAAGAGGTTGTATCTATTTTGAAAAACTTAAATTTAAATGGTGAGAAGATAAAAATTGTTGTAGATAAACAGAATAGGGATTTAAAATTAGCTGTGCGTAATTTAGAAAAAGTTGAATTAGAAAAAGCCGAAACCCTTACTACTTATACTGCTTTAGATTGCAAAAAATTAATTATTACAAAAGATAGTTTAAAAAAATTAGAAAAAAGAATTGAGAGATGGATAAAGTAGGACGTATTTATAAAGTTATAAAATCACCTTTAATTACCGAAAAAGCAACTGGATTGACTAAGTTTAATCAATATGTATTTTGGGTAAATAAACGAGCAAACAAAATTGAGATAAAAAAAGCAATTGAGGGAATTTATAATGTTAAGGTAAAAAAAGTGCGTACGATGAATATGAAAGGTAAAACAAAAAGAATTCGCTGGGGACAAGAAGGCAAGACTCCTTTGTGGAAGAAAGCGATTGTGACTTTAAAGGAAGGCTATCAAATAAAGGTGGCTTGAGATGGGTTTAAAAAAGTTTAAACCAGTAACACCAAGTTTGCGTTTCCGGGTAATTAGTGATTTTAAAGAAATCACTAAAGACAAGCCAGAAAAAAAACTAACTGTTGCTTTAAAAAAGACAGGAGGAAGAAATAATACGGGAAGAATTACAGTAAGAAGAAGAGGCGGAGGACACAAGCGTAGATATCGTATTATAGATTTTAAACGAGATAAATTTGATGTGGAAGGAGAAGTAATTGCCATTGAGTATGATCCTAATCGCAGCGCAAGAATTGCTTTAATTAAGTATCCAGATGAAGAAAGAAGATATATTGTTTGGCCTCATGGCTTAAATGTGGGAGATAAGGTAATCAGTAGCAGTGATTCTCAAGTAGATATAAAACCGGGTAATGCTATGAAACTAAAATATATTCCCTTAGGAACAATTATTCATAATTTAGAGTTAGAATCAGGAAAAGGAGCCAGAATCGCAAGAAGTGCAGGAAGTTGGGCTCAGCTTATGGCGAAAGAAGGGAAATTTGCTCAGGTAAGGATGCCTTCTGGAGAGATAAGACTTTTAAGCTTAGAGTGTCGTGCGACTATTGGACAGGTAGGAAACATTGAACATTCATCCCAGATGAGTGGAAAGGCAGGTAGAGCCCGCTGGTTAGGAAAGCGTCCTCGTGTTCGGGGAGTAGCGATGAATCCGGTTGATCATCCTCATGGAGGAGGCGAGGGAAAAGCTGGGCAAGGTAATCCTCATCCGGTTACTCCCTGGGGAAGACCTACAAAAGGAGGAAAAACAAGAAAACCAAACAAGATGAGTGATAAATATATAATTAAAAGAAGACCTACAAAGAAGAAAAAGTAGGAAGAATATGGGAAGATCAATAAAAAAAGGGCCTTTTGTTGACCCGAAATTGCTAAAAAAAGTAAAAAAAGCAAAAGAGACTGGAGATAGAAAACCGATAAAGACTTGGTCAAGAGCAAGTATGATTACACCTGAATTTGTAGGGTTAACTATTGCTGTTCATGATGGAAGGAGACATATTCCTGTATTTATTACTGAAGCAATGGTAGGACATCGGCTTGGTGAATTTGCTCCTACAAGAACTTTTCGTCAACATGGAGGGATTAAAGCTAAGAAAGCTTTACAGAAAAAGTAATTATTATGGTGGCAAAAGCAATTTTAAGATATGCGCGTATTTCTCCTAAGAAGATGAGATTGGTTGTGCCTTTGATAAAAGGGAAAAAAGTACTGGAAGCAGAAGCAATTTTAAAGTCTTTGGATAAAAAAGGAGCCAGAATTTTGGAAAAATTGTTAAAAAGTGCAATTGCTAATGCTAAAAATAAAGGATTTATAGAATCAAAATTATTCATCTCTAAGTTAATTGTTAATCAAGGACCGATGCTTAAGCGATATCGGGCAGCCAGTTTCGGCAGGGCAGTAATGATAAGACGAAGAACTTCTCATATTTTAATTGAGCTGGATACTCCAGAGAGAATTGTGGAAGGAGTAAAAATAAAATAATCTTATGGGACAAAAAGTTCATCCTTATATTTTAAGAATTGGTTTTGGAAAAGACTGGTTATCAAAATGGTTTATAGCAAGAAAGAGAGAATTTGCTCAATTTTTAGATGAGGATATAAGAATAAGAGAATTGATCAAAAAGAATTATCCTTTTGGTTCAATTGCCAATATACTTATAGAGAGAGTTTCACAGAATTTAATAAGAATAAGAATAAGAACTTCTCGTCCAGGGGTAATCATTGGTCGCCGAGGTCAGGATATTGAGAGGTTAAAACAGGAAATAGCAGAATTTACCCAGAAAGAAGTGATTATTGATGTGGAGGAGATTGAAAATCCTTATTTAGAGGCTCAATTAGTCTCAGAAATTATTGCCTTTCAGATAACTAAAAGGGTAAATTTTCGTCGGGCAATGAAGAGAGCAATTCAGCAAGCAGTCAATTTAGGATGCGAGGGAATAAAGATAAGATGTTCTGGAAGGCTGGGTGGAGTTGAGATTGCACGCAGTGAAGTTTATAAATACGGAAAAATTCCCCTGCAGACTTTTCGTTATGATATTGATTATGGTTTTTCTATAGCCAAAACTACTTATGGAACAATTGGGGTGAAGGTATGGATTTATAAAGGAGAGAAGAATTTAGGAGCATATCTTAAGAAGGAAGAAGGAGAAAAGTAATATGCTTTTGCCTAAGAGAGTAAAGTATAGAAAAGTACAGAGAGGAAGAAGAAAGGGAGTAAGAGAGTCTTTTGTTGCCTTTGGAGAATATGGTCTTAAAGCATTAGAATCTGGCTGGCTTAAGAATACTCAGATTGAGGCAGCAAGAGTGATTTTAGCAAGAAGATTACGTCGTGGAGGGAAACTCTGGATTCGTATTTTTCCTGACAAGCCGGTAACTAAAAAACCTCAAGAGTCAAGAATGGGAAAAGGAAAAGGTGAAGTTGAGGGATGGGTAGCGGTGATAAAAAGAGGAATGATTTTATTTGAATTAGGCGGAGTACCAGAAGATTTTGCTCGGGAAAGTTTTCGTCTTGTTGCGTATAAGCTTCCTTTTAAAACAAGATTTGTAACAAGAGTGAAATGAAAGCGCGCGATTTACGTGCTTTACCTAATGAGGAATTAGAGAATAAATTAAGAGAGTTAGAAAGACAACTTATGGAGTTAAATTTTCAGAAAAAGACAGCAAAAGTTGAAAAACCACATCTTTTTAAACAGATAAAAAAAGATATTGCGCGTATATTGACTATTTTAAACGAAAGGCGCAGAAATGATTAAGATTAAAACAAGAAGAAAGATTCTGGAGGGAGTGGTAGTTTCGGATAAAATGCAAAAAACCGTTGTTGTAAAAGTAGAAAGAAAAGTTCCTCATCCTCTTTACAAGAAACCAATGAAAAAGATAAAAAAATATAAGGTGCATGATCCTCGTGAAGAAGCTCGTGTTGGGGATAGAGTAAGAATTATTGAGTCAAGACCTTATTCAAAAGAGAAAAGATTCCTGCTTTTAGAGGTAATAAAATGATTTATTTGCGCACCTGGTTAGATGTGGCGGATAATTCAGGAGCAAAAAGGGTTTCTTGTATTGGAGTGATTGGTAGGAAGAATAAAAAATATGCAGAAGTTGGAGATGTGATAAGTGCTTCTGTAAAAGAAGCAATACCCAACAGTCCTATAAAAAAAGGAGAAGTAGTAAGAGCAGTGGTGGTTCGGACTCATGCTTCTATAAAAAGAAGTGATGGGATGTGTGTGAAATTTGATCGTAATGCATGTGTAATTATTGATAAACAGGGAAATCCTCGAGGAACTCGTGTATTTGGTCCGGTAGCAAGAGAGCTGAGGGAAAGATTCTCCAAAATTCTTTCTTTAGCTCCGGAGGTAATTTGATGAGTTTAAGGATTAAAAGGGGAGATAAGGTAGTAGTTTTAGCAGGAAAAGATAAAGGTAAGACAGGAAAGGTTTTGCGTGTTTTTCCTCAAAAAATGCGTGCGATTGTTGAGGGGGTTAATTTAGTTAAAAAACACTTAAGAAGGCGTTCAGAAAATGAACCCGGAGGAATAAAAAAAATTCCTGCGCCTATTCATCTTTCTAATTTAGCTTTATTCTGTCCTTATTGTAATCGGGGGGTTCGCTTTGGAGTAAAAATTTTAGAGGATAAAACAAAGGTAAGAATATGCAAAAGATGCAAGAAGCAGATTTAAAAGAAAAATATGTTCCACGATTACTTAAACTTTATCGGGAAGAGATAATTCCCAAAATGATGGAGAAGTTTTCTTATAAAAATAAAATGGCTGTTCCTCGTTTAATTAAAATTGTGGTAAGTATGGGTATTGGGGAGGCTACTTCTAATCCTTCTTTGGTAGAGAAACATGCTCAAGAATTAGCTTTAATTACCGGACAAAAACCGAAAATTACCCGTGCACGGAAAGCGGTTTCTAATTTTAGATTAAGGAAGGGAATGTCTATAGGTTGTTGTGTTACATTGAGAAGATGTAGAATGTATGAGTTTTTAGATCGGTTAATTGTTACGGCAATCCCCAGAATTAGAGATTTTCGTGGATTGTCAGCTAATTCTTTTGATGGAAGAGGAAATTATTCTTTTGGAGTTTCTGAACAGACAATTTTTCCTGAAGTGAATTTGGATAAAGTAGATAGAACTCAAGGAATGAATATTACAATTTGTACTTCTGCAAAAACTGATGAGGAAGCTTTCTGGTTACTTAAATTTTTTGGGTTTCCTTTTAAACAATAGGAGGGTTATGGCAAGAAAGGCAAAGATTGAAAAGTGGAAAAGAGAAAAGATTAAACCTAAGTATAAGACAAGATATAGAAATCGCTGTCGTATTTGTGGAAGACCTCGTGGATATATTCGTGATTTTGAATTGTGTAGAATTTGTTTTCGAGAATTAGCCTGGCAAGGACTTATTCCCGGAGTAAAGAAAGCGAGTTGGTAAAATGAGCAGAACAGATTTAATTGCTGATGCTTTTACTATAATTCGCAATGCAGCAAAGGCGAAGAAGGAGGAGGCTTTAATTCCTTATTCAAAGTTACTTATTAAGATAATGGAGATTCTTAAAAGAGAAAGTTATATTGAGAATTTTAAAGAGTTAGATATTCCAGGTCGCTTTAAAATGATTAAGGTGTATTTGAAATATCAGGGTAAAAAAAGTGTAATTAATGATATTCAAAAAGTATCTAAGCCGGGGAGAAGAATTTATGTAGATAAAAAGAATATTCCTCACATTTTGCAAGGATATGGAGTAGCGATACTTTCTACCTCTTCTGGTATTCTTACAGATAAAGAAGCTCGAAAGTTAGGGGTAGGAGGAGAATATATAGGTTACGTCTGGTAAAATGTCACGTATAGGGAGAAAACCTATTCCTGTTTTGGAGAAAGTAAAAGTAGAGGTTAAAGATGGGGTTGTTTATATTGAAGGACCCAAAGGCAGACTTTCTTTAAGATTAGATCCTCTCATAAATGTAAAGGTAGAAGATAATAAAATTGTGGTGGAAAGAAGAAATGATTCTAAAAGAGCAAAAAGTATGCATGGGACTACACGTGCTTTAATTAATAATATGGTAATTGGAGTAAAAGAAGGTTTTAAGAGAGGTTTAGAGATTGTAGGAATTGGATACAAAGCTCAACTTAAAGGGAATGCCTTAGTGCTTCAGTTGGGTTTTTCGCACCCTGTAGAGGTAAATATTCCGGAAGATTTAAAAGTAACTGTAGAGGGGCAGAATAAAATTTTTATTGAGGGAATAGATAAACAGAAAGTAGGTCAATTTGCCGCCAGTATTCGTGATATCTTTTCTCCTGAGCCTTATAAGGGAAAGGGAATAAGATATATAGGAGAGGAAGTAAGAAGAAAATTAGGAAAAGCGATGGCAAAATGAAGTTAGAAGGAAGGTTACGTCGACATAAAAGGATTACTAAAAAAATGAAAGGAACACAGACGCGACCTCGCTTAGTTGTTTTTCGTAGCAAAAAACATATTTATGCACAACTGGTAAATGATGAGAAGCAGAAAGTAATTACTGGATGTTCTACACTTTCTCCAGAGTTTAAAAAACTAAATATGAAAAGTACAAATAAAGAAGCTGCATATGAAGTAGGAAAATTAATTGCTAAAAAAGCTCTTAATTTAGGGGTAGAGAAAGCATGTTTTGATCGTGCCGGATATAAATACCATGGAAGGGTTAAAGCTTTAGCTGAAGGGGCACGTAAGGAGGGATTAAAGTTTTAGCTATGCAGGAAGATATTGTTTTAGAAGAAAAAGAGACACAAGAAGCTTTTATTGAAAGAGTAGTTTTTATAAATCGTGTTACAAAAGTTACCAAAGGAGGAAAGAATTTAGCCTTTTCAGCTTTGGTTATTGTGGGAAATCAGAAAGGTAAAGTGGGCTTTGCTCTGGGTAAAGCAAGAGAGGTAGCAGATGCAATAAGAAAAGGGATAAAGAAAGCACGAAAGGGGTTGGTAGAAGTAAAACTTAAAGGGACAACAATTCCTCATGAGGTGAAAGGAAAATTTGGTTCGGTTGAAGTTTTTCTTAAGCCTGCTTATTCAGGAACAGGAGTAATTGCGGGAGCAACAATTAGAGCAATTTGTGAGTGTGTAGGGATAAAGGATATTTTAACTAAGATTTTGAAGAAATCCACAAATCCAGTAAATGTTACACAGGCAGTTTTTGATGCTTTTTCTAAATTGAAAGGGTAATTATGGAGTTATTTCAGCTGAAGAAAGTAAAGACAAAAAAACCTAAACGCGTAGGAAGAGGTTCGGGTTCCGGGCACGGAAAGACTTCCTGTCGTGGGCATAAAGGGACGGGTCAGAGAAAAGGAAGGATGTATTATATAGGATTTTTGGGAGGTAATGTTCCTTATTTAAGAAAGATTCCTAAACGTGGTTTTAATCCTCCAAAAAGAAAAGAGTATCAGATTGTTAATCTTAAAGATATTGTGAAGAAATTGGCTAAAGAGAGAGAAATAACTCCTCAAAAGCTTAAAGAAGTAAATTTAATTAAAGACAAGAATAAACCTGTTAAAATTTTAGCAGAAGTTGAAGAGAAAATTCCTCCTTTTTTTATTAAAGCACATAAGTTTTCAAAAAAAGCAGAGGAATTAATTAAAGAGGCAGGAGGAAATATAGAATGCTTGAAAGTTTAGCTAATATATTTCGTGTAGAAGAGTTGAGAAAAAAAATTATTATTACTTTGGCGCTTTTAGCTGTATTTAGATTGGGTTGTTTTATTCCTACCCCAGGAATCGATACCCAAGCTTTATCTAAATTTTTTGAAAATTTGGCAAAGACTCAGGGAGCAACCCTTTTAGGGTTAATTAATATTTTTACTGGAGGAGCTTTACGCAGACTAAGTATATTTGCTTTAGGGATTATGCCTTATATATCTGCCTCAATTATAATGCAACTGCTTACAGGGGTTGTTCCTGCTTTAGAGAAGATGGCTCAGGAAGGAAGAGCGGGTTATGAAAAAATTAACCAATATACTCGTTATTTGACTGTTTTGGTTTGTCTTATTCAGGGATTTATGCTTGCTTTATGGCTTGAAAATCCACGAAATTTTAGAGGAACTGTTATTGTAGCCAATCCGGGTTTATTTTTCCGTTTTATGACCGTTTTGACACTGACAGCAGGAACAGTTTTTCTTATGTGGCTGGGAGAGCAAATTCAGGAGAGAGGGATAGGAAATGGCATATCTTTAATTATTACTACTAGTATAATTTCACGAATTCCGGCAGCTTTGCATCAACTGTGGCTGCTTTATTCTCCTTTTGACCCTACTAAACGCCAGATTAGCACACCCGTTTTGCTTCTTTTAATCCTTTTATGGATTACGGTAGTGATTGGTGTGGTTTTGTTTACTCAAGCACAGAGAAGAATTCCTGTGCAATATGGAAGAAGGATTATTGGAAGAAGGATTTATCAGGGGCAATCTACCTATCTTCCTATAAGAGTGGATATGGCAGGAGTTATAGCGATTATTTTTGCTCAAAGTGTAATACTTTTTCCGGCAACAGTAGCTACTTTTTTCCCACGCACATCTGGAATAGCCATGTTTTTTCAAAGGATTTTTGGACAGAGAGGATTATGGTATAACATAATTTATGTAGGGCTAATTGTCTTTTTTATGTATTTTTATACAGCAATAGTATTTAACCCTGCTCAAATTGCTAATAATTTGAAAAAATATGGAGGATTTATTCCTGGAATTCGACCAGGAAAGTCTACTTCCGATTATTTAGATTATGTAGCAACAAGGATTGTTTTTGTGGGAGCTTTATATGTAGCCGCTATTGCGATACTTCCTTCATTAATAATGAGATTGTTTAAAATACCTTCTTATGCGGTTGCTTCCTTTTTTGGAGGTACTACCCTTTTAATTATGGTAGGGGTGCTTTTAGATACTATGCGTCAGATTGAAGGACATCTTTTGTTGCGACATTATGAGGGATTTATCAGAGGAAGAAGACTTAAAGCAAGAAGATGAATATAGTTTTATTAGGTGCACCTGGTTCCGGTAAAGGCACACAGGCAGAAAGGTTAAGTAGTTATTTTAAGATAAAAAAAATTGTTCTGGGAGATATTCTACGTCAGGAAGTAAAAAGCAAAAGTTTGTTAGGGAAAAAAGCGAAAGAATATATGGAAAAAGGACTTCTTGTTCCTGATAAGATTGTGGATGAGGTGATGAAAAAATATATTAACAGTGGTGGTTTTGTGATTGATGGTTATCCAAGAAATTTACACCAGGCAAAAAGTTTAGATGAAATTTTGAAAGAGAAAGGAATATCGCTGGATAAAGTATTTTACCTTGATGTAGAGAAAGAAATAGTTATAGAAAGACTCTCTGGAAGAAGAATTTGTAAAAACTGTGGAGCGATATTTCATATAAAGAATATGCCTCCAAAAAAAGAAGGAATTTGTGATTTTTGTGGGGGAGTTCTTTATCAAAGAGAAGATGATAAACCAGAGGTTATTGAAAAACGCTGGCAGGTTTTTGAAAAAGAAATAAAAGTAATTGTTGATTATTATAAAAAACAGGATAAAATAGTTTTTCTTAATGGCAATAAAAATAAAGAGGAAGTGTTTAAAGGTATTTTAGAAAATTTACAAAGTTAATGGAGAATATTTTAAATGAAGAGGAAATTAAAACAATGAGAAGAATAGGAAAAATAGCAGGAAAAATTATGCGGAGTCTGAAAAAATTTATAAAAGCAGGGATTTCTACTAAGGATATAGAATTGTTTTTTGAAAATGTTTTGAAAGAATATTCTGGGTTAGAGCCAGCTTTTTTAGGATATAATGGATATCCAGCCAGTTTATGTGTTTCTTTAAATGAAGAGATTGTTCATGGGATACCTACGGAAGAGAAAAGAATTAAAGAGGGAGATTTGGTAAGTGTAGATTTAGGGATAAAGTTTAAAAATTTTTTTGTAGATACTGCTTATACATATGCGATAGGCAAAATAAATTCTTTGGCAAAAAAATTGATAAAAGTAGGAAGAAAAGCTTTATCTGAGGCAATTAAAAAAGCGCGCGTAGGTTTTTATACCGGAGATATTGGAGAGACAATTGAAAAGGTTGCTAAACAGGCTGGTTTTTCTGTGATAAAAAGTTTTGTGGGACACGGTATAGGGCATAAACTTCACTGTAGTCCTGAGGTTCCCAATTTCGGGAAAAAAGGCGAAGGAACTTTACTTCGTGAAGGTATGGTGATTGCAATTGAGCCGATGATTTCAGTCGGATCAGAAGATGTAGAAGTTGCTTTTGATGGTTGGACAGCAAAAACCAAAGACGGTTCTTTAAGTTGTCACTTTGAGCATACAGTAGCAATCACTAAAAGAGGTCCGGTAATTATTACTGCTTAAAAAATGGCAAAAGAAGAATTAATTGAGACAGAAGGAGAAGTAATTGAGGCATTACCTAATGCGATGTTTAGAATAAAATTAGACTCAGGGCAGGTAGTTCTTGCTCATGTAAGTGGTAAGATGCGTATGCATTTTATTAAGATAGTTCCTGGGGATAGGGTAAAGATAGAGTTATCTCCTTATGATTTAACAAGAGGAAGAATTACTTACCGGCTTTAGGATGAAAGTAAAAGCTTCCGTAAAAAAAATTTGTGATAAGTGTAAGATAATAAAAAGAAAAGGAGTAATTAGGGTGATTTGTAAAAACCCTAAGCATAAGCAAAGACAAGGTTAAACTATGCCAAGAATTTTAGGAGTAGATATTCCTAAGAATAAAAAAATAAGATTTTCCTTGCGTTATATTTATGGAATTGGTCCTACAAGAGCAGATGAAATATTGAAAAATACTGGTATAAATCCGGGCAAAAGAGCTTATGAACTTTCTGATGAGGAGATTTCAAAAATTGCCTCATATATTCAGTCTCATTACAAAGTAGAAGGAGAATTAAGGCGGGAAGTAACTCAAAATATAAGAAGATTGATTGATATTGGATGTTATCGGGGGGTAAGACATAAAAAAGGGCTTCCGGTAAGGGGGCAGCGTACACGTTGTAATGCACGCACAAGAAAAGGCCCTCGGCCTCGGGTGGGAGGCATTAAGAAGAGAGGAAAATAATGGCAAAAAAAAGAAGAAGAGAGAAAAAAAAGAAGATTAAGGTTACTTCTCCCTTGGGTGTTGCGCATATAAAAGCCACTTTTAATAATACTATAATTACTATCACCGATACGGAAGGAAATACTTTAGCCTGGGCATCAGGGGGAGTAGTTGGATTTAAAGGAACAAAAAAATCCACTCCTTATGCTGCGCAACTGGCCGCTTTAGATGTAGCTAAAAGAGCGAAAGAGGCAGGTTTAACTCAGGTTGAAGTTTTAGTTAAAGGTCCTGGTCCAGGAAGAGAAGCGGCAATTCGTTCGCTTCAGGCTGCCGGACTCCAAGTTAAAAGAATAAAAAATGTTACTCCTCAACCTCATAATGGGTGTCGTCCTAAGAAGAAACGGAGGGTGTAAATGGGAAGGTATTTAGGTCCTAAGTGTAGATTATGTAGAAGAGAAGGAGAAAAATTATTTTTAAGGGGATTGAGGTGTTTTACCGAAAAATGTTCTTTCTCAAAAAGGCCATATCCTCCAGGTATGCATGGAAAAAAGCAGACTAAACCTTCTTATTATGCTTTACAGCTGAGAGAAAAGCAAAAAGTAAAAAGGATGTATGGGATGTTTGAGAAACAATTTAAAAGATTTTTCCAGTTAGCTGCAAAATCAAAAGAACCTACAGGAAGAAAACTTTTAGAGCTTTTAGAAAGGCGTTTAGATAATGTAATTTATAGAGCTTTATTTGCTACCTCTCGGGCAGAATCACGTCAAATTGTGCGTCATGGTTTTGTTTTTATTGGTGATCATCGTGTAAATATTCCTTCTTATATAGTTAAAGAAAAGGAAGAAATTTATATAAAAGCAAAAGAAAGTGTTATTAAGAAAATAAAGGAAAATATAGAGTTGAATTCAAAATATAGAAGTATACCCGGTTGGCTTTCTGTAGATAAGGAAAATTTAAAGATAGTAATTGAACGTCTTCCTCAGAAGGAAGATCTAACAATTTCTGTAAATGAACAGTTAATAGTAGAGTTGTATTCTAAGTAAATTAAGGGGGGTTAGATTATGGGAATAAGCTGGCGTGATTTTCAATTTCCAAAAAGAATAAATATTGATGAATCTACTTATTCTCCTTTTTATGGAAAATTTATTGCTGAGCCATTAGAGAGAGGATATGGAGTTACCTTGGGAAATGCTTTAAGAAGAGTCCTTCTTTCATCAATTGAGGGAGCTGCAGTAACCAATATAAAAATTGGAGGGGTTCTACATGAATTTTCTACAATTGAGGGAGTAAAAGAAGATGTTCCGGAAATTATTTTAAACATAAAAAATCTTGTTTTACGCTCTTACTCTAAGACTCCACGAAAAATTTATATAAAAGAGAAAGGAGAAAAAGAAGTTAAGGCACGGGATTTAATTGTTGATGAGAGTATTGAAGTTATTAATCCTGATTTGCATATTGCTACTTTAACCTCACCAGATGCAAAATTAGAAATAGAGATGGAAGTGGGAAGAGGCCGGGGATTTGTTCCTGCAGAGATGAATAAAAGAGAAGATGCTCCTATTGGAGTGATTCCGATTGATTCTATATTTACTCCTGTGAGAAAAGTCAGTCTCCATGTGGAAAATACACGTGTAGGAAAAAGAACTGATTATGATCGTTTGATTTTGGAAGTTTATACCAATGGAAGTATTGAACCTAAGGAAGCTTTAATATATGCTGCGCGTGTTTTAAATAAACATTTGGAGTTATTCTTTACCTTGGGAGAACTTCCTGAGGAGGAGACAGAAGAGCTTACTCCTGAAGAAATTGCTTTATATGAGAAACTGCGTATTCCTATCTCTGAACTTGAGCTTTCGGTAAGGAGTGCTAATTGTTTAAGAGAGGCGAATATAAAAACATTGGCGGATTTGGTAGAGAAAACTGAAGCACAACTTTTATCTTATAAAAATTTTGGAAAGAAATCTTTAAATGAGATAGTAAACTTACTTAAAAGCATGGGGCTTTCCTTAGGAATGAATGTAGATCGCAAAAAACTACAGATGTTATGAGGCATAGAAAAAAAAGTGAGAGATTTTCTCGTTCGCGGGCACAAAGAAAGGCTTTAATTAAAAGTCTTTTACGATCACTCTTTATCTACGAAAAAATAGTAACTACTCAATCTAAAGCTAAAGGGATAAGAGGTTGGGCAGATAAGTTGATTGAATGGACAAAAAAAGATTCGCTTCATCATCGTCGTTTAGCTTACAAGATTTTGTGTGATCATAAATTAGTTAAAAGATTATTTGAAGAGATAGGCCCTCGCTTTAAAGACGTTAGTGGAGGTTATACACGAATAGTAAATATAGGGTATCGCAAAGGAGATGGAGCCCTTCTTTCTTTATTGGAACTGACCCGTGTTAAGGAAGAGAAAAAAGAAAAAAAGAAAAAGGAAGAAAGGGAAAAAGAAGTTGTTAGAGAAGTTCCTCCTCAAGAGATTGTTCAACCCCAGAAGAAAACTTTCCTTCAAGGAATAAAGAGATTATTTAAAAGAAAATCTTCCTCTTAAAAATGGGTCAGACGATTGTTGAAAAGATTTTTTCAAGACACAATTTAAAAAGAAAAAAGGTTAAGGCAGGTGATCTTTGTATATGTAAAGTAGATTTTTGTTTTTCTCAGGATGGAACAAGTCTCTTAGTTTTGGAAAATTTAGAAAAGTTAAGCAATTCCTTAAAAAATCCAAAAAAATATGCTTTATTTATTGATCATAATGCTCCTTCTCCCAATACCGGTGTTTCTTTTGTGCATTCTAAAATGAGAGAATTTTCTTCCAAGTTTGGCGCATCTTTATATGATGTTGGGAAAGGAATATCTCATCAGGTTATAATTGAGGAGAAAAAGGTGATGCCGGGAAGTCTTATTTTGGGAGCAGATTCTCATACTTCAACCTGTGGAGCTTTAGGAGCAGTAGGATTAGGGGTTGGATCTACAGATTTAGCAGTAAGTGTTGCTACAGGGAAAAATTGGTTTCGTGTTCCTTCTACTTATAAGCTTATCATAAAAGGAAAAATTCCTAAAGGAGTATTCAGCAAAGATATTATGCTTTTTATCTTACGTAAACTGACTGCTAATGGAGCTACTTATAAGGCAATTGAGTATCATGGAGAGGTGATTGCGAAATTATCTTTGGATGCACGTTTTACAATTACTAATATGAGTGTAGAGTTGGGGGCAAAATGTGGCATAATGCTTCCTGATAAAAGAGTATTTTTTTATTTGAGAAAATTAGGGATGAAAAAAATTAAGCCTGTTTATCCAGATAAAGATGCAGAGTATGAAAAAATAATAGAATTTGATATTTCTAAGTTATCTCCCATGGTTGCTTTGCCTCACTCACCAGATAATGCTGTTTTTATAGAAGAGATAGAAGGAAAAAGGGTTAATCAAGCTTTTATTGGTACCTGTACTAATGGAAGATTAGAGGATTTAGAAATAGCTGCTTATATTCTTAAAGGCAGAAAAGTACATCCTGAAGTGAGATTATTAGTAGCTCCTATATCAGAGAGAATTTTTAAAGAAGCTCTTAAAAAAGGAATCATAAAAGTTTTACTTGAGGCAGGAGCAATTATTTTACCTCCTGGTTGTGGTCCATGCGTGGGAACACATCAGGGAGTTCCTGCAGACGGAGAGGTAGTGATATCTACAGCCAATCGTAATTTTAAAGGAAGAATGGGTAATCCTTCAAGTTTCATTTATTTAGCATCTCCAGCAACCGTTGTTTCTTCAAGCATAAAAGGGAAAATTACTGATCCTCGCAAGTTTTTAAATTAAGGAGGGCTTTATGATTGATATGAATACTCTTTTTAAAATTGCTATGGAGAAAAATGCAAGTGATTTACATATAACCGCAAATAGTCCTCCTGTTTTACGTATTGATGGGAAATTGCATTTTTTAAATACAAAGCCATTAACAGGTGAAGAGACAAAAGCATTAATTTACAGCATTCTTACTGATGAACAAAAAGCGATTTTTGAGAAAGATAAAGAGCTTGATTTTTCTTTTTCTATGCCTGGGTTGGACAGGTTTCGTGTAAATGTGCATTATCAGAAAGGTAATGTGGAGGCAGCTTTCCGACGTATTCCTTCAGATATACCTTCTTTAGAAGAATTAGGTGTGCCGTTAGTAACTTATGATTTAATTAGAAAATCCAATGGATTGGTTTTAGTTACTGGTCCTACAGGAATGGGGAAAAGTACGACTTTAGCAGCAATGATTGATGTTATTAATCGGGAAAGAGAAGAGATAATTATTTGTATTGAAGACCCAATTGAATTTTATCATGCAAATAAAAGAAGTGTGATAAAACAAAGGGAGGTTTATTCTGATACTCATTCTTTTCCTGAGGCTTTAAGGAGAGCATTAAGGCAAGACCCTGATGTTATTGTTGTGGGAGAGATGCGTGATTTAGAAACTATCGCCACAACTTTAACAGCAGCTGAGACTGGACACTTAGTTTTGGCAACTTTGCACACTCCTGATGCCCCCCAAACGATTCAGAGAATCATAGATGTTTTCCCTCCTCATCAACAGAAACAGGTAAGAGTGCAGTTGGCTGATTGCCTTCAGGGAGTAATTTCGCAATTATTGCTTCCTCGAGCTGATGGAAGAGGTCGTGTTTTGGCTACCGAGGTGATGATTGCCACTCCTGGTGTAAGAAATTTAATTCGTGAGGGCGAAATTGCGCAAATTCCTTCTTTGATTCAGATGGGAGCCCAACACGGAATGCATACGATGGATAAGTGTTTAAAAGAGTTGTATAAAAAGGGGATAATTACGCGGGAAACAGCATTAAGTAAAGTAAAAAATGTAGCTGATTTTGAGAATCTATGAAGTTTAAAGGAAAAGTTTTCAAATTCGGAGATAATATTAACACAGATTTTATTATTTCCGGAAGATATAAATTTTCTATTACCGATATGAAAAAACTCTGTAAGCATATTTTTGAAGATATCCGACCCAATTTTTATAAAGAGATTTCGCCTCTCCAGTCTATAATTGTAGGAGGGATAAATTTTGGTTGTGGTTCATCTCGGGAACAGGCACCTTTAGTGATGAAAGAGGCAGGGATTCTATGTGTAGTGGCAAAAAGTTTTGCTCGCATATTTTATCGCAATGCTTTCAATATCGGTCTGCCTTTAATTGAGACAGATACGGACAAAATAAATGAAGCCGATACAATAGAAGTAGATGTAAACAAAGGAATAATTAAGAATTTAACTACTTCTTTAAGTATAGAGTTTAAATTATGGGATAAATTCAGAAAAGATTTGATTAAATGCGGAGGAATTGTTAACTATTTAAAAAGATATAAAGACTTCCAGCTTAATGAAATATAAAATCACTCTCATCCCTGGGGATGGCATAGGACCAGAGGTAACTGAGGCGACAAGAAGATGTGTTGATGCTTTAGGGTTAGATATAGAATGGGAAGTTAAAAAAGCAGGAGAGCATGCTTTAAAAGAAAAAGGTGAATTGCTTCCTCAAGATACCTTAGATTCTATCAGAAAAAATAAAGTAGCTTTAAAAGGTCCTATTATTACTCCTGTGGGAGGGGGTTTTCGTTCTATAAATGTAGCTTTAAGACAAACTTTGGATCTTTTTGCCTGCTTAAGACCGGCTAAATCTTTTGAGGGAATTCCTCAGGTAAAAGAAGGAATAGATATTGTTGTAATTAGAGAAAATATTGAAGATTTATATGCAGGAATTGAATTTGATAAAAACGATGAAAAGACTTATGAATTGATTGAATGGATAGAGAAAACAAAAGGTAGAAAAATAAGAAAAGATAGTGCTATTTCTTTAAAACCAATTTCTTATGAAGGTTCTTTAAGAATTTGTGAATTTGCCTTTAGGTGGGCAGAAAAAAATAAAAGAAAAAAAGTTAGCTGTGTCCATAAGGCTAATATTATGAAAGCAACGGATGGACTTTTTTTAAGTACCTTTTATGAAGTAGCAAAAAAATTTCCTCATATAGAGGCAGAAGATGTTATTGTAGATAATTTATGTATGCAACTTGTAAAAAACCCTCAAAAGTTTGATATTTTGGTCCTTCCTAATTTATATGGAGATATAGTTTCTGATTTATGCGCAGGATTAATTGGAGGGTTGGGGGTAACTCCTGGAGCGAATATTGGAAAGGATTGTGCTATTTTTGAACCAGTACATGGAGCAGCTCCCAAATATGCAGGAAAAAATAAAGTTAACCCCACAGCAACAATATTATCTGCAGTTATGATGTTAAGATATTTGGGAGAAGAAGAAGCTGCAAATACCTTGGAGGAGGCAGTAAAGCAGGTTATAAAAGAGGCGAAATACGTTACCTATGATTTAAAACCAACCAGAGATGATCCCTCTTCTGTTTCTACCTTCCAGATGGCGGAGGCGATAGTTAAAAAAATAAAAAAATAATGGTAAAGAAAATTTCTATTATTGGAGCAGGTAATGTAGGAAGTAATTTAGCCTTTCATATTTTATCTAAGCTTGATTTAGAAGAATTAGTTATTTTAGATATCAGTGGTGATTTAGCAAAAGGGATAGCGTTGGATTTAGAAGACACACGGGCATTTTTGAATTTTTCTTCTAATATTATAGGAACACATAACTGGCAGAATGTAAAAGATTCAGATATTGTGGTTATAGCCTGCGGAAGGGCAAGAAAAGAAGGCCAGACGCGTTATGATCTTTTAAAAGATAATGTTAAAATAGCTCGTGATGTATCTTCAAAAATAAAAAAAGTTGCTCCTTTCTCAATAGTAGTGGTTATTACTAATCCGGTAGATTTTATCACTTATGTAGTAAAAAAGACTCTTGGCTTTGAAAGAGAACGAGTAATAGGCATGGGAGGAATTCTTGATCAGGCTCGTTTTATAAATCTGCTTTATAAAGAGGCAAAAATTCATACCTCCTGCATTGATACGTTGGTGGTTGGTTTTCACAGTAAAGATATGATACCCCTGCTTTCTAAAACTAAGATAAAAAATATTGATGCTGAAGATTTAATAGATAAAGGAAAACTAAAAATTTTGAAAGAAAAAACAAAAGAAAGAGGCGCTCAAATTGTTCAATTTTTAAAAACAAGAAGTGCTTATTTTGCTCCTTCTTTATCTGCGTTTAGATTGATTGAGGCAATTGTTAAGGATAAAAAAGAGATATTGCCTGTCTCTGTATATGTAGAAGGAGAATATGGCTTGAGGGATATATGTATAGGACTTCCCTGTATAATTGGCAGAAAAGGAATAATTGATATTCTTGAGATAAAGTTGTCTGAGGAAGAAAAAGAAGAGTTGATGAAAGCAGAAAAAATCTTTAAAGAATGTATGACTTAGCTATCATCGGAGCAGGAGCAGGAGGAATTGAGGCTGCTCGTCTTGCCTGCAAAAATAATCTTAAAACAGCTATTATTGAGAAGGATTTTCAAAGCTGGGGAGGAATTTGTGTTAATAAAGGATGCATTCCTTTTAAATTGTCTTTAAATCTTGCCCAAAAAAATAAATCTCTTTCTCTTATCCTTGAAAAAGAAAAACAAATTATATCTTATTTAAAAAAAACTTCCTTGGATAATCTTATCCGTAAAGGAGTTCAGGTATTTTGGGGAGAGGCAGAATTTGTTGATGAGAATATCTTAAAAGTTAATCAGAATTTAATAAAAGCAAAAAATATGATTATTGCCACAGGGTCTTTGCCTAAAACTATAAATATAGATAATGGGAAGGATAAAGTTATATTTGCTCAGGATTTATTCTCTTCAATTAAGGAGGAGGATGAAAATTTTCTTATAGTTGGAGGAGGAAGTATAGGGATAGAGACCGCTTCTTTGCTGAATTGTGTAGGGAAAAAAGTTGTAGTAGTAGAGAAGGAAGAAAGAATTTTGCCATTTGTAGATAAAGAGATAGCCGAAAGATTAAAGATTATTTTGGAAAGAAAAGGAATAGAGATATATACCTCTTTTGATTTTAAAAATTTAGATCTTTCTTTATTTGATAAAATTTTAATTTGTGTGGGAAGAAAGCCTTCTTTTGAAATTTCGGGTTTAGAGAAGATAGGTATTGAGAAAAATTCTTGGGGAGGGATAAAAACAGATGTTTTTTTGCAGACAAATATAAAAAATATTTATGCCTGTGGTGATGTCACCTCAAAAAAGATGTATGCCTATTTAGCTCAAAGGCAGGCACAGATAATAATAAAAAATATTTTGGGAGAAAAAGAAAAAATAGATGAGGAAGGATTTCCTGAGGTGGTTTTTTCTCTGCCACAAGTAGCTTGGGTAGGTTTTAAAGAGGAAGATTTAGTTAAAAAAGGAATAAAATATAAAGTAATTAAGACCCATTTTGCTCCTTTTTCCTCATCTTATGTTTATGATGATAAAGAAGGATTTATAAAGATTTTAATAGATGAAGAAGGAAAAATATTGGGAGCAACAATTGTTTCTCATTTAGCCTCAGAAATTATTAATATTTTTGCTTTAGCAATAAAAGCGAACCTTTCCTGTAAAGATTTAAAAAAAGTTATCCCTCCACATCCTACTCTTTCTGAAATTATATTTTCTGTTACAGAGTAGGGGGCAAATTTCTACATTTGATATTCATTTTCAGTTCAGTATTCCTGAAGGACGCATCGTCACAAAAGGATGCGTCTGAAATTCTGATATAGATAAAAAATAGATAAAAAGAAGTAAAGAGAAATTTAAAAAAACTCTTGAAATTTCTCTAAAAATATAATAGGCTCAACCTCCTAAGGATAAGGAGGT
>Ga0164318_10000046_pt1 | contig 59811 bp, 59 predicted proteins | sample GuaBasSedimGuay9_FD_113734 | JGI IMG/M metagenome (GOLD analysis project Ga0164318, IMG submission 113734) | Subseafloor sediment microbial communities from Guaymas Basin, Gulf of California, Mexico - Guay9, Core 4571-4, 0-3 cm | ecosystem: Environmental > Aquatic > Marine > Hydrothermal vents... | reverse complement strand
TGAAATATAATCAACTAATTTTGTAACAAAATATGCTGACGGATCTTGAACCCAAAATAGACCATATTTAAAGCCAGGAACTCCTGATATTATATACTTCCCTTCTAATCTTATAATCTCAGGGAAATCATCATAAATAATAGAAAAATTTATATTATCTTTTTTTAACAAACCAATAACCTCATTAATTTTATTATTTTTTATTATTATATAATTATAAGAATGACTATTATTAAATTTCATTAAATTTTTAGTGTTTTCTAAACCAAAATTTTTTATCCATTTTTCTACAAGCCAATCAGGATGAGAATAAAATTGGGCCAATGTAGCTTTTCGTTTAAAATCTTCTAATATTTTTCCCTTATTTTTAATAACTCTGGATAAGACAGCATGCAATATTTTTGAATAAAATTTAAATTTAGATTTTTTGACAAAATTTATAGCATTATTTATAGTAAAAGCATCTATATTATTTGAAAAAAAGAAAATTTCAGAAAAAGCTACATAAAAAACCGATTTAATTAATTTTGGTAATTCCTTTTTTTGCTTCAAATAACTATTAAGAATATAATCAAAAAATCTATAATTTTCAAAAATTTGTTGCAATAACCTTGTATCAGAATAAACATCATTATTCTTTAAAACATTAAATATTAAATATACTTTCTTCTCAAACTTCATATACACAAAATATAATAAAATACAATAAAAGCAATAAAAATATTTGCGGTTCTCTGGGAAAGAACCGCAAAATATTTATGGGAGGAGGGAGTCAATGTTCCTAAATTTAAATAATATTAAATTAAAAAATAACTTTTCTTTCAATAATATTTATATATAATTTGTAAAAAAAATCAAGTATTTTTTTATTTTTTTTTAATTTTTTTTGATTTTTTAATTTTTTCGTATTCTTTCTATATGAAAATTATATATTACTATAAATAAAATAAAACAAATAACTCTTTATTTCCTTGTTTACAAATGAGTTAAAAATGTATTCATTTTAAAATAAAATAATTTTTCTATTTGACCGTACTTAATAATTTTATAAAAATCTTTTTCTGTAGTGATTATAATATCAAATTTCTTGCTTATTTTAGACAACATATGAAAATCTTTATAACTATAATTATAATGATCTCTAAATTTTAAAAATTCAATTTCATTAAATTTTAAAATTAATTTAAAATTAATTTTAAAAGATTCAAAATTACCAATTCCAGAAAAAGCAAAAATTCTTTTATTTTTAAGATTAAGAAAATCTAATCTTTCAGAATTATTATTAACTAAACAATCTATTTCAAAATTAGTAACAATAATCTTTTTATTAAATTTTAATAAATAATCTCTGATTTCATGAAGCTTTTGATTACTTACATAATTTGCTCTGGAAATCCAAAAAATATCAGCAAGTTCTAATTCACGAACATCATGCCTTAATCTTCCCCATGGAATTGTATAAAAATTATCAAAAGGATTAATAGCATCAATTACACAAATTTTTAAATTCTGCTTAATTTTAAACTTATGAAAGGCATCATCAATTATTGTAAAAAAATATGGCAAATCATTATATTTTAACAATGCTTTTTCTTTCTGATTAGTGATAATAAAATAAGTATCTGGGAAATTTTTCATAATCATATACGGTTCATCTCCTATATCCTCTACAGAATATTTGTTAACTAAATTTTTCCCAAATCCAAGAATATCTATATTTGTTTTTCTTTTATATCCTCTTAAAACAATATTTGCCTTCCCTTTTAATAAAGAAAGTAAAAAAATTTCTGAAGGTGTTTTACCAGTTCCACCAAGACTTATATTACCAATACCTATAATATATTGATTCTTTATTTCTATTGGTCTATACTTTTTTATATAAAAAAATCTAATTTTTGTAATTAATTTATATAAAATAAAAAAAGGAAAAGTCAATATACGAAAAACTATTATCATAAATAAAAAATCCCCCCGCAAAATCATTTTAAAACGGGGGGGAAACAAACTTTAAGATTAATATCTTTTTTTAGAAGTCTTAACTCTATTTTGCCAGAACAATAAAATAGGGCTGGCTATAAAAATTGAAGAATAAGTACCCACTACCACTCCGAAAAATAATGCCAATGAAAAATCAAAAATAACTTCTCCACCTTTTAACAGTAAAGCAATTACAACAAGTAAAGTAGTCAAAGAAGTAATAATAGTTCTGCTTAATGTTTGATTAATACTAAGATTTATAATTTCATCAAAAGTTTTCTTTCTTATAGTACGCACATCTTCACGAATTCTATCAAAAACCACAATAGTATCATTAAGAGAATAACCTACTATAGTAAGTAAAGCAGCAATAACTGTTAATGAAATTTCTTTATCTAATAAAGAAAATAATGCTAATGTAGCAAGCACATCATGGAAAAGAGCAACAATAGCACCAATAGCGAATCTAAACTCAAATCTAATAGAAATATAAATTAAAATACCAATTAATGAAAATAAAATAGCCCATAATGCTTTATATTTTAATTCAGTCCCTACTTTAGGACCAACACTTTCAATTCTTCTAACTTCAAAATTATTATCTTTAATCTTTTGTTTTAAAAAATCAGTAATATTTTCTACTTCTTTTGTCTGATTTTTAGTTTTAGGTAAAAATCTGATTAATACTTCATCTTTTGAACCGAATTCTGTTATTTGCATAGAAGAAAGTTTCAATTCTCCTAAAATATCTCTCAAAGAACCAACATCAACAGGTTTATCAAATTTTAATTGAACCAATGTTCCACCAGCAAAATCTATTGATAAATTAAAACCACCTTTAACAATAAAAGATATCAAACCTGCTAAAATAATAAGACCCGATATAGCAAAGGCGATTTTCCTTTTATTTATAAAATCAATATTAGGATTCTTAAAAAATCTCATTAAAAGCCTCCTTTTATATTTATATACTTAATGTTTTAGGTTTAATCTTAAATACTATAAAATCAAAAATTAATCTTGAAACAACTAAAGCAGTAAACATTGATGACAAAATACCAATAGATAATGTTACTGCAAAACCTCTAATAGGACCGGTACCAAAATTATATAAAACTAATGCTGTAAGTAATGTCGTTATATTAGAATCAAGGATAGTCCATCTTGCTTTTGTAAAACCTGATTCAACGGATGCTGCAATAGTTTTATTAAGATCTATTTCTTCTCTTATACGTTCAAATATAAGAACATTAGCATCAACAGCCATACCTATAGTTAAAATTAAACCCGCAATACCAGGCAATGTTAAAGTAGAATTTAAATAAGCCATAGCTGCTAAAACAAATAAAAAATTCAAAGAAAGAGCAAAATCTGCAATAAGACCAGCAAATTTATAATAAATAAGCATAAATAAAACAACCAATAATACTCCTATAAGAGCTGCATTCTGTCCCATTCTAATAGAATCTGCTCCAAGAGTTGGTCCAACTGTTCTTTCTTCAATAATATTAACTGGAGCAGGTAGTGCACCACTTCTTAAAACAATCGCTAAATCCTTTGCTTCATCCATATCTTTACTACCAGTAATAATAGATTCACCATTTCTAATTTTAGTTATAAGTTTCGGTGCATTAACTACTTTATGGTCTAATACAATTGCCAATCTCTTATTTATATTTGAGCCTGTAATTTGGGCGAATGTCTCAACATAATCATTCTTAACTTTAAATTCCACAATAGGTTTACCTGCAATAGAAGGATCATAACCCTGCCCAATAGTAGGAATTGCATCTTTAACAGCAGTGCCTGTCATCTCAGGTTTTTTAGTAACAACATATAATTGTCTATAAGGCTTTGCTTCTGGTCCTAAAAATACATCTTTTGAACCCCATAAAATCTCGACATCCTCAGGAATAACATCCTGAACTTCCTGTGTCTTAAATAAAGAATCTAAAATTTTATATTCACTTTTAGGAACATAATAATCGACAAATTCCCTGCTTCTTTGCGGAAAAATTCTTGATAAAATAGGGTGATTTACTTCTAATGTATCTTTCTTTGCTAATTTATCCAATACACTGGTAGAAGTATCTACCGTGGTATCTGAAGCTTTAGAAGTGTCAGAAGATTTAACATCTTTTTGAAGATCTGACAAAATTTTATCAGATTCAGAAACATTTTTATCCTTTTCTTGTGTTTTTTCCTTTTCTAACTCTTTTTGACTGATAATATTATATTTAACTAACAAATTTTTTTCTCTTGCAATATCATCTATTTTTTGTAATAATTGCTGAACTTCCTGTCCTTCTCTTACAATTTTAAACTCCAATAATGCTGTCTGACCTATAAGTTTTTTTGCTCTTTCAGGATTTTGTAACCCGGGAAGTTCCACAATAATTCTATTACTACCTTGCTTCTGTATTAAAGGCTCACTAACCCCAAACTGATCAATTCTGTTTCTAATCACCTCTAATGCTCTATCTAAAGCATCTTTTTTCTCATTATCTGTTAATTTACTCATATCAACTTCCAGTACAAGGTGCATACCACCTTTTAAATCAAGACCAAGATTTATAGAATTTGCCTGTAACTTTTCCAATTCGGTTAAAGATAATTTCTTTTTCTCAGCATCACTCAATCCCATTAACTTAAATGTAGGCATTAAATACAATACACTTATCAATATTAGCAGCAAAACCAAAAATGTCTTCACGTAAAAGCCTTTTTTCATTCTTTCCTCCTTCTAATTCTTTTTAATGTCCAATTCTATTATTTTTTTATTACTTTCAAAAAAATTCATTAGAATTTTATTTGAATATTCAAATCCACTATATTCTTTTACTCCATTCTCTTTAAGAAAATTTATAATATTATATAAAAAAATATACTTATCTATCTTATTGCACTTTACCTTAATATTCAAAATATTATTTCCTATTAATCTTTCTTTAATATAAAAAAAATTATACTGAATCAATTTCTCCTCTTCCAACGAATCAAGAAAAGATATCACCCTATCCTGAACTTCTGGTACAATTCGTGCTACTCCTGAAATCTCCGACTGCTTAGTAAAATAATACCTACCTACTAATATTGAACTGTACAAAATATTAATAAAAACTATTGCTACAATTATTAAAATTCTCACTCTCATAAAGTTTGAATAAAATAACTAAAAATGATTAAAAAATCAAGGGAAAAAATATGTTAATTAAATTTCAAGATCCCTTAAAAATAAGGAAGATATTTTATCAATACAATCTTTAAAAACATCTATAGATAACAAATATATAGAACTATTTATTTCATCCACACTTGCATATTTATCTATTGTTCTTTCTTTCGTGCTCTTAACATCTGAAAAGAAAATTAAACTACCATTATTATCAACCACCTCTACCCGCAATTTAATCGTAATAGTAACAATTCTATTATTATCTGAATCAAAATTTTCTTCTCTTTCCATTTTTAAAAGATAAATATTAATTATGCAATCTGAATCACTCTTTTTTGATTGCTGATCATTGTAATAAGAATAAATAGATTTAAATTCTGATTTAACTGCTAATTTATCCATAAAAAAAGAATTCAGCATCAATATATCAGAATCAACTAAATAATCCGAAACTCCCTGAAAAATATCTATATAAGCAGTACGATATACATCATAATCAATATTTGATTCATTTTTATAAACTAAAGATGTACAAGAAAAAAAGAAAATACCTAATAATAAAAAATAAATCCTTTTCATTAGAATGCAATTCCTATTCCTACAGAATTAATAAAAGAATCTTCAAACTCTATATCAGATGATTTAATAAGCGGATACTGAAATTTATAAAATATTTTAACCTTTGTTGGCGTTATATATTCAAACTTTACAATAAAAGGCATAATATGATATTTTAACGACCTATCAATATGAGCAAGATGATGAAAAGAATAACCAATACCAGATTTTAATATGAAATTATCTTTATGCATTAAATTAAGCAAAAAATCTATATTTAAATAATAACCAAGCCATTGCTTTTTATTAATAGCAATATTTTCCTCTCTTGTATAGTTTAATCCCATATTAAAACAAAAATCAACCGTCTTTCCACCAATCTGAATATATGGACCAAAATATACTTTATTTGTAATTAAAGGAATATCTACTCCAAAACTAAAATCTCCAAAAACTTTTGATATATTAAGTATAAACAGCAAACAAAATAAATACAAATATTGTTTCATGTCTATTATATAATATAAAAATCAAATAATGTCAATAAAATATTGCAAAATTATAAAATCAAAAACATATTCCCCTATCAAAAATTTTGATAATAATCTCCCCAACAAACTAAACAAATTGGTCTTACAACAAAGTATAAAAAAGCATATCAAAGTAATGAGAAGTGTTTCCACAAGGCTATGAAAAAAGAAGAATATGAACTTCAGAAATTTTGTTCAAAAGTTTTATAGATATTATGACTTTTTCACTAAAAACTAACAATATACAAAATTTTTAAATTATACATTAACATCAAAATTTCTATTATAAAATAAATAATTAATTAATCTTATCAACAATATTAGTATTGGTAAAAATTAATATAAATAATGGTCTCAATTAAAACAAATACTCTAAAGCAAATATATGTAAACACAGACAATATCATTTCAATATGAGGTAGTAAAAAAACTCTATTTTTAACATTTCTGCCATTTTTCTGCTAATTCTATAAACTTTTTATCAGCATAGGAAAAAAATTTCTTATAACCTTCACAAAGAAAACTAACATTATCTATAGAACTAATATTAAATCTATCTTTAATGCACCCTCCATGGCAATAGTTTAACCACTCACAAGATAAACATTTCTGCGGAAGTCTGGCTTTTTGCAGACCAAAACTAATCTGCTTATCAGAATTTAATAAATCAAGCATATTATTATTTTTAATATTTCCTAAATAATGCTCATTATCAACAAAAAAATCACAAGAATAAACATTACCATTGTGCTCAACGACTAAATATGTTCCACACTCTTTTTGAAAAACACAATCAGGAGGTACAAGATTAACATAAAAAAAGAATAGAGATTCAAAAAACCTAATATATGTGGTTGGTTTATTATCAACAAAATCTCCCAGCCATAAATCAAATAAGCTAATTAAAAAATCACCATATCGTTCCGGTTCAGGAACAAAAAAAGCAGGGATAGACTTATCTCGAAAGTTTGGTTCTACAGCTGGAATAAATTGCATATAATTAAGACCTATACCTTTAAAAAAATTATAAATCTCTTCCGGGAACTGTACTGAATAGTTATTAACAACAGCTAATGCATTGACCTTAACATCATTTTCAAGCATTAATAAAGCAGATTTATACACCTCACCAAATGTTTCTTTTCCATTAGTGTATTTTCTATACCTATTATGAATATGTTCCGGACCATCAATAGATAATCCAACCAAAAAATCATTAAATTTCAAAAATTCACACCATTGCTTATCAATCAAAATCCCATTCGTCTGTAAAGAATTAGATATTCTTTTCCCTTTTCCAAAAATTTTCTGATATTCAATAGCTTTTCTAAAAAAATCAATTCCCATTAAAGTAGGCTCACCACCCTGCCACCCAAAATTTATACTATCCCCTCCAAAAGTAATACTCTGGATAATAAGTTCTTTTAAAATATCATCACTCATCCTATGAATATCATTTTTAAAAAAACCATTTTTAGCTAAATAAAAACAATAGTCACATGATAAATTACAATCCGGTCCAGCCGGTTTCACTAATAAAAAATTAAGCTGCTTCCTAATATTTGATATTTTTTCATTGTAAATACGAACTTCTGCTTTTGATACCAACTGGTTACAATAGTTATCAAAAGAATCTTCATCAGGGAAATTATTCTCAATATACTCGTCTATATTATCTATTCCTTTATTCAATAGATCCTGCAGTATTAACTCTCTTTCAATAGCATTATCAATAGCCCATTTGCGAATTTGACTCTTAGGAATATGCAAGGATTTATCAGATAAAATTAAATTTATCTCATTATTAATGTCCTCTTCTGTAAGAATAGAACCATTTACGAAAATTCTCAAAATATTTCCTTTTTGTTTTTTATTATAATAAAAAAATATAAAAGATTCAATAGATAATTATTGACAATAAAAAAAAAGATTATTAAATATATAAAAAAAAAGAAGGTGGCGATGAAAAGAAGAAAATTTTTAAAAACTATAAGTATAATAAGTGCAGGTTTTTTATTTTATAACAAATCTTTTTCAAAAAAATTACTAAATAAATTTAATGTTGTTTTTATATTAGCAGATGACTTAGGATATGGCGATATTGAAATATTAAACCCGGAATGTAAAATTCCAACCCCAAATATAAACAATTTAATAAATAATGGAATGTTATTTACTGATGCTCACTCGGGTTCCGCTGTATGCACACCAACAAGATATGGGATTTTAACAGGAAGATATGCATTTAGAACCAGATTACAAAGCGGAGTACTAACAGGATATTCCCCTCCTCTAATAGATAACAAAAGATTGACAATAGCAAAATTATTCAAACAAAAGGGATATAAAACAGGGTTTATTGGTAAATGGCATTTAGGATGGGACTGGGGAACAAAAGATAATTACAAATATGACGATAGATGGGATGCTACATGGGAACATGTCGATTTCTCAAAACCAATAAAAAATGGACCAAATCAAACAGGATTTGATGAATTCTTCGGTATATCCGCATCTTTAGATATGACTCCCTATGTTTATATTCACAATAATAAAGTAACTCAAATTCCAAATAAAATTATAGACGGTAAAAAAGGATATAAATTTTATAGAAAAGGACCTATAAGCAATGACTTTGATCATGAACAAACTCTACCTCTTCTAACGGAAAAAGCTAAAAATTTCATAACAAACAATAAAAATAATCCATTTTTTCTTTTTTTCTCAATGACTGCACCCCATACACCAATTATTCCTACTAAAAAATTTCAAGGCAAAAGTGGAATTGGACCTTACGGCGATTTTGTATTAGAATGTGATTGGGCTGTAGGAGAAATAATTAACACATTAAAACAAAACAAATTATATGATAACACATTAATTATATTCACAAGTGATAATGGCCCATCTCCTGCTGCAAACTTTCAAAATTTAAAAAAATTTGGACATAGTCCAACATATATTTATAGAGGTGCAAAAGCCGATATTTATGAAGGTGGGCATAGAATCCCGCTTGTTATTACATTTCCAGGCATAATAAAACCTAAATCTAAATATGAACATATAGTATGCCTAACTGATTTTTTTGCAACATTTGCTGAACTTTTAAATATTAAAATCCCGGATAACGCAGGTGAAGACAGTTTTTCCCTTGCAGAAATTATAAACGGACATACTCGACAAGCAGTAAGAGAAAATATAGTTCATCATTCTATAAATGGATCATTTGCTATCCGAACCAAAAAATGGAAATTAGAACTATGCCCTGGTTCAGGTGGATGGAGCTATCCAACTCCAAAAGAAGCAAAAAAACAAAAACTTCCACCAATACAATTATATGATATAGAAAATGATCCTAAAGAAACGATTAATGTATATAATAAATATCCAGAAATAGTGCAAAAATTAAAAAAAACTTTGATTGCTCAAATAAAAAATGGTAGAAGTACTCCAGGCAAAAAGCAAAAAAACGATGTTCCCATAAAAATCTATAAATAAAAAAAATTATATATACTTAATAAAAAATTAACATTCTATAAAATTAATAGTATTAAATTTTGATAAAAAATAACTTTACTTTTTTGTCAAAATATTATATAATGCTCAAAAAAAGGAGTTGATAAATGGAAAATCCTATAGAAATTCTATATTTTTCATCAGAAACATGCAATGTATGTAAAGTACTTCGGCCAAAAGTAAAAGAATTAACACAAGAACTAAATATTAAATTTAATTATATTGACATCGATAAAAACCCGGATAAAAAAGGACAATATATGATCTTTTCAATACCCACAATACTTATAGAAATTAATGGGAAAGAATATAAAAGGTTTTCTCGAAATATCTCAGTTATGGAATTAAAACAAAATCTTATCCGATATATGGAATTGGTCAAATAGATTTTTCATTATTATTACCATATTTTCTATATGGTAAATATTCAACTGATGGAATTTTTCTCAAAGGCTGAGGGAAAAGATTCATAAGTTTTAATATTTCTTCAGGAAAATCTGTATTCACAGGAAGTCCTAATTCTTTAGCTTCATCTGCTGAAATAGGATAATCATGAGTCCACTTTCCAGTAGATAATATATGTGCTATTTCTTTTGCTTTCTCTTCTCCTACTTTATCATGTAATAATTCGAATACTGCCATATTAAGCTGTTTTATAGCTTTCTCAGCTTGATCAGCCAACAATAAAGTCTGATCATCTACTTTATCTATTGACTTATTCTTTACTACTTTTAAAATCGATGCCGCGGGATATTGTCCCAATTGAGGATCTACAGGCCCCAACACAGCATCTTCTGTCATAACAATTTCATCAGCTGCAAGTGCAATCAATGTCCCACCAGACATTGCATAATGAGGAACAAATACCCTAACTTTTGCTTTATGTCTTTTTAATGCTCTCGCTATTTGTAAAGATGCAAGAACCAATCCGCCTGGAGTATGAACTACAAGATCAATAGGAACATCCGGAGCTGTTAAATGTATTGCTCTTATTACTTCTTCAGAATCATGAATATCAATATATTTCATAACAGGAAAACCTAAAAAACTCATAGTTTCCTGTCTATGTATTAGCAAAATTAATCTACTTTTAAACTTTTCTTCGATCACAGAAATCAATTTTTTTCTACTTGCTTCAAGCATTCTCTGCTTTATAACAGGCTGAATAGCAGAAATCATAAAAAATAACCAAAAAAATATAAATAAATCCATCTTCTCATACCTCCCACATATTAATAATAATTCCAAGAACTTCTATATCCAAACTCATCAAAATAATAATATTTTTCCTTTGACCTGACAAATATCTTTACAACAATAAGGCCAAAAACAAAGCCACCAATATGAGCCCACCATGCAACTCCACCAACATTAGAAGGACTTGCTAATGCTATTAATCCTGATAAAAACTGAGAAAAAAACCATACAAATAAATAAAAAACTGCAGGTATAGCAATAAACATAGGATAAAAGAAAATTGGTACTAATGTAATTATATTTGCCCTTGGAAACAATACCATATAAGCACCTAACACACCTGCTATTGCTCCAGATGCACCAACTGTTGGTATAGTGGAATTATAATTAAATATAAAATGAACCAAACCCGCTATAATACCCGACAATAAATAAAAAACAAAAAATCGTAAATGCCCCATTCTATCCTCAACATTATCTCCAAAAATCCATAATGTCCACATATTACTAATCAAATGCATCCATCCTCCATGTAAAAACATACTCGTTACAAAAGGCCACCAATCATCAATTCGTAATCCAAGCCACATAGCCCATTGAGGATGAGAATATCTTGCAGGCACTACCCCAAAAATATAAAATATTTTATTCAATACATCTCTGGGTACAGATAACTCAAACATAAAAATAATAACATTTATGCCTATTATTAACCATGTAATTAATGGCGGTTTTCTCGTTGGAATAGTATCTTTAATTGGAAACATATCTCCCCTTTATTTTTCTTTAGTTATATAAAACTTTTGAATCAATTTATCTATTCTTTTGACAACATCATTTTTTGATAATCCTATAGTCCTAACTAAAACATCTGATCCTCCAAACATTTTTAAGGCTTTAATTACTTTTTCTTTCTCAATAAGCTGTTCAAATACCATCATAATTGGAATATTTCTCTCTTTTGCTTCATTAATCATATTAAGCCACTTTAATGAATCAAGTCCCCTCTTAACAGGATATAAACTGCTTATAAAAATATGTGGTGCAAATTTTATAATATGCACTCTTGCCTGGTCAGGATTATTAAAATATAATACATTATAATCATCTTTTATCAAATTATAAATACTATCTTTAATATCAAAAATTAAAATTCTATCATATTTTATAACTTCATTATCATTAACAGATGCACTATAAATAATTGGCTTAATATCCTTTTTCTCACTACTATGTTTCTCAGGAAAAGATTCCTTTAACAATTTCTTCTTTTCTTCTTTAGCTTGCTCCCTTAATTTATTGATAATAAAATCACTAATCTGTTTCTTAAAAACATTTTGAATCTTTAAAAATTCTATACCTATTTTATATGAACTTACATTACGGATAATACATTCCTCAATTATAATATTAGAATTATCAATAAAAAAGAATAAATTATATAACCTTCCTCCTGCTTTTAATTTATTATCAATTAATTGAATAGATGGTTTAAAAGCAAGCCCATTTTTACTTAAATCCATTAATTTCCCAATTTCAAAGGAATCTTCATCTTTGTGAAGCTCTCCAATCAATTTAAGATCTTCATCATTATAGTGAAATTTACTAAAATCTATCCGTACATCTCTTCTCTTAAAATGGATACTATCTGGTATTTTAAAATAAAAAAATCCATCCTCTAAAGGTTTTATATTTGCAACAAAATTAAATAAATAACCTGAAAAGAAAAAAAATACTTCACCCTCAAATTTCTTATTAGGCAATTTACCAATAAATACTGTTATACTTTTTTTTTCAATACTATTTAACAAACCATAAAAAACTCTATCATTAATTTTTACTTCTATCTTTTCTCTTTGTTCCAGTAGCTTCGAAAAAATTTTTATTATCTTTTCTTTATCTTTTATATTGCCAGCAATATCTTTTAACATAATATTATAAAATTACTATTAAAATAAAATTTGTCAATAAAAAAAAACTAAAAATCGCTATATAAATTCAAATTAATCTTTTTTAACACATTATAATTAATATTAAAATCTTTACTTTTTAAAAAAAGAGCTAACTCTCTATCATTCTTTTTAGAAAAAATATTATAATAAAAATTAACTTTATATAAATATAAAAGATCTTCCTTTATACTCTCATATTTTTTATCTGAATGTAAATATTTATAATACAAAAACTGATCTCTAATAACATAATTTATACTTTTCTTCAAAGAATGCTCTCTAATTTTTACAGGAATATTATACCAATGAGAAAGAAAATCATACACAGTAATTTTTATATCCTTCACCTCTGCTATCACAATATTATTAAACTTATCAATATTTTTCAAATAATCTATCCCTAACGCATCTCTTCCAATTTCTTTCTTTTTCAATAATTCAAATACTATATTTCTTAAAATATCAATAGCTTCTGAATTAATATAAACAGAATCTCCATACAAAGAATCTATAACAAATTTATCCAATAAATAATCGCTCTTAAACCTTATATATCTTTTTAAATATTTTCCATACCTAACCTTAAAATCATAATCTTTCTTAATAATATTATCTCTAACATTCAAAACTCGTATAATATAATAACCATTAATATCTCTCACCACTTTAGAATAACTTCCAACCTTCAAATTATATAATATATTTTGCAAAATCGAAGACAAAATAGAAGGTTTCACCCATTCTAATTTATAATATTTTATATTTTTATTTAAATTTATATCATCAACATTAAAAAAATGCTTACTTTGATAAACTTCTATTAAAAACTCTTTATTCTGGAAATCATAAAATTTAGCTACTGTACTGGAATCTGGTACAGGAATTTTTTCAATAAAATTCTCCTCAATATAATTTTGTAAAGATAATTCTATTTTCTTTGCTCTATAAAATAAATTTCCTATTGTATCAAAAGGGATAATATTTTGTAGTGAATCCGCAATATAAAACTTATATATCATAAATTTAGCAAATTCAACTCTTAATGAATCAGAATCCACTTTGTTACTGAACTGCAAATATCTAAAATAATCTTCTTTAAATTGAGATTTAGTTATACAGTAATTTTTATATGAAATAATACAATCTTCTTCTATTGTTTTACCACAAAACAAAATAAAAAAAACAATAAAAATAAAAAAGAATTTCATATACTATTTTAAATAAATAATCTTAAATGTTTGTTTATAGTTACCATTATTAAATAATATAAAATATATCCCTGAGGACAATATTTTAGAAGGAACAAATTTAAAGTCATATACTCCTTTATTAAAAAATCTATCTTCAAACAAAGTATATACCAAACGACCAGAAATATCATAAATTTTTAAATTAGATTTTGCCGACGTTTTAAAAAAACATCTAATATTTAATACATCAGAAAAAGGATTGGGAAAAACTTTTAATAAGTTCTGATATCTATCGTTATTAACAATAACATCTTTATTTAAAGAATAATAATTAATATTCCCACTATTATCATAAACCTTCAAATATATCTCTAAAAATAATGAATCAGGATTATGCAAAGAAGTAAAATCAAAAGATAATATCTCTCCAGATTGAGAAACTTCAGGAAAATCTTTAGACAATCGAGCAAAATTTATTAAAATACTATTAGGAGTTTCATAATTTAAAACAAGAGGAAAAGAAACATCACTCTTTAATAATTTTTCAGCCTTTATATTGGCTATTTTTAACGAATCATTTAAAACTCTAATATATAATTCTCCCCCCATAATAGGTTTTTTGCCATTACTAAAAAGCCTGAACTTTTTAACCTGCTCTATCTCATCTATGTCATAATAAAAAGAATTATCATTTTTAAATAATTTGTTTTTATCAAGATGAAAAAGAATCTCAAAATTACTACTATACCAGCTATACATTTTTGCAAAAGCAATAATATCATCTGCGTTAAAACTGCCATTTGGCTTAGAATACATATACGGTGGATTATTGCCCTTCCAATATACAATAGGAGCAATATCAGCAATAGGATCCTGTACCCCATTTTTCCCATTCCATCCTCTAACAAAAAGTAAAATATCATTTCCATCTATACGACCATCAGGAAAAGGTCTCAGATGAGGAGGATCGCCATAATTAAAAGTCATACTATCTGAATTTGCGATGTCTCCAACCATAGCACCAAAAATCAATAAATGTTCAGCAGCTAAACCATCTTCTGGTTCATCCCCTGTAGTATAATTCTTCACAGTTGAGCTATCCAAATTAACATACATAGCAGAAATAAAATATCTTTTGCTCCTATCAGTTGATAGATAATCAATAACATTTGAATCAACTTCTATATTCATATAAGCAAAAATCCCCTCTCTTGTTACACCTGTTAAAGAATTAAGAAGAGAGGTAGATATTTCAAATTTCCCAGATGAATTTATAGCATCAATAGAAGAATAAGTAAAAAACACTTGTCCACCTAAATTATATCTTTCAAAAATAGGACCTTGAGAAATAGAAACAACTCTATAATGTGAAGTATCAATATATCCTTTCAAGTTTAAGCTGACAATATCATCAGGTTTTTTCAAATAAAAAGCTATTTCTCTATTCTGAGAAAAATTATTAACAATAATTCTATTATCAAAATCTAATCCATCAACAATCGCAAATGTAGTTAAATTAGTATCATTTATAATTAAACGATATTTGCTATATTTCGCTACCTCCTGCCCATAATCATCTTTTACTAATGCCCATATATACCCTGTATCAGGAAAAGCACTTAAAGTATTACTTATCTTCCAAGTATAATAACCTTTAGTAGGATTAATAGAAGAGTCTATTAAAATTTCATCGCCAGATAATACAATTTCTGAATTATTTGTGTCAGGGTCAAAATATAACTTCATGGTACAATTAGATAAATTATCATCTTTTATAGAATAATATATTCTAAATGTTGAATGCGGAGCAATCAATATATCGGCAGTATCGTATGGTGCATCAGGAGTTATATAATTAATTTCCGGAAGGCTATTTATAATTCCCTGAAACTTAGTTATTCGAGCGCCTGAAGAAGAAGTATCTGCAACATATACATCCACTTTATCAAGACCAATTTCTCCTTTACAAACAGAGATAGCACGTGGCTTGTATAATTTACCTACTGTAATATCTGTACCATCTGAGGGCTCTCCTATCTCTTTTATTAAAATAGGTTCTAAATCTAAAGAAGGGTCCAATGCCCCTACGTCATTAAAAACTTTAACAACACCTGAAATACTATCAATTGCATATAAATAAACATCTGCATAATCAACTGTAGAGGTATTATATTTTTGATATCTAAAAATATCAAGATCTAATATAACCATACTATCTGCAAAAGTATACAAATAATTCAACCTATAAGCGCCAAGAGTATCTCCTGTCAAATAAAATTTATGAATACCAATAGAATCTGCAATATAAACATCAATATAACCAGTTAAATTATTTCTCCTTGCAGCAACTGCTCTTGGTATCTTAATAACAGGCATGGAATGACTTGCAGCATAAGAACTATCATATTGAAAAATATCCACTGAAACATAGGACTTTATTGTCAATGTTGAATCTGCTGGCGGAACCCACCCATGAATACCATTGCCAAAAAGAACTCTCGAAGAGAATCTATCAAAAGTATAAACTTTTGCAGTACTATCATATTTTTCCAAATCATCAACCTGAGTAAAAAGCTCAGAACCAACATACACAGTAATAGAGTCTAATTTTGCATATTCCCCATATGGAGATTCATTTATATAAAAACTCTGATTTGCAACACCTCCTCTCAATGTACCATTATAAGTCTGAGGGCCTGCAAAACTTAATTTGCCATCAGAATCAGCATTTCCATTAATAATCAATACTCTTTTTTTTGACCGATCACAGATAAATCCCATAACATCATTATGATTTGTAGAACCTATAAAATAAATATCTTCTGTTGTATCAATATAAGAACGATATCTATAATCATTACTTGATGGTGTCAAAGTAGACAACTCTGATTCATAGTCAACATTATCAACCTTCAAAATATCTGATAATAATGTATTAGTAGGTCCTATCCTATCTGCTAAATACACATTAACATTAGAATTATCTACAGTCCCTGTATCCTGTGGCACAATTGAAATACTTTTTAAATAATTAAAACTACCATTTATTGAAGTTAACGTATTGCTAACTGCAGAACTATCCTCATAAAGTAAATATGTTTCAATTTTTACATCTGTAGTAGTCAATTGAGCTGCATTACCACCACCAAATAAAAATATCCCTTTATCCTTATCCAGAACATAATGATGTGCACCACTTGCAGAAGAATTAAAATTAGCAACTTCGCTCCATAACGCTCCATTAACATAAACATTTGTAGAATTATCTAAAATATCAAATTTGCTCAAATTTTTATCAAAATAAATAAGATATACTGTATCTATTCCAGAATTATTTATAATAATTTCTAATGAATCGACAATGGGAGTATTCTCATTATCGCTATTAGTCAATATACCACTATAAACAACCTGCATTCTAAACATGCTTGTCTTTGCTCGCCCCGCATCATTACAAAAAATCACAGGAGTTGCTATAGTAGAAGATGTTATATAATCAATAACAACATCAAGTCCTGTTATATTTTTAAAAACTTCATTCTGATGCGCTATTGAAAAATACTTCCCATTATAAAAAACATCCCCATTAAACCATAAAACAGGCTTATATGACACACTTACTTGAGAATAAACTATATTTAAAAATATCAACAGACAAAAAACTATTTTATAAATTTTCATAATAAAAAAGGAATGGATGCAATTTATTACAAAATTGCATCCAATAAATTAAGCCGGCAAAACAAACAAAACGAATTAAAACACAGAGATTAAAATTCCAATCTCATAAGATATAAAATCAATATTAGAATATCTACTAGGAGTATAAATTTTAGAATAATGAATTTCAACATAAGGTTCAAAAGGAATAAACATCAACTTAAATCTTGAGCCTACAACAGCATCAACACCATAAGATGAATCAAAATCAGAAAAATCTACATATTTCCTTAACTGTTCAATAGCCGGAATTACTGTTTTAGACTCGAAATCTAAATCATATTTTCCAATCCCAAGCCCTGCATACGGCACTATTGGAATCAATGGAACACTTAATTTAAATTTACCATGGAATACATAAGATTTTATAGTTAAGTCAAATTTTTGCCTAAAATCCATATTAAGAATATCTAATTCTAACATAAATGATTTTTTTATATATGAAAAAGAAAAATCAAAATCAAAAAAAGGTAACCCTGTAAACATTATTTTCCCATTATATTGTATACCTTTTATATCTACTAATTTAAAATTATCATAATATGTAGCTCCCTTATATGATGAATTACTTATGCCAAAACCTGCCTTTATACCTAATATTGCATAATTATCTGATGTTAAAAACAAAACTCCAAAGACTATCCATAAATACAAATTTCTTTTCATATTTTCTCCTGTATAAATTTATATAAAAAAAACAAAATTGCAAGAAAAAAAATCCATAATTAAAAAAAGACTTGATTTTTTCACCATAAATATTATATTAGTTGAGCAATTAAACAACAAAGAGAGGAGAATTTCCAAATGGCTTACAGATGTGAAATTTGTGGAAAAAAACCACAGGTCGGTGCTACAATAAGTCATGCTCATAATGTGAACAAAAGAAGATTCTTACCTAATTTACAATCTGTTAACGCTATTGTTGACGGTAAAAGAAAAAAAATTAAAGTCTGCACTACATGTATAAAATCAGGCAGAGTCGTTAAAGCTATATAATAGCATAGGGGATCCCCTATGCTATTATTCTGTATATTTGTAAATTGAGTCTTTAAAGTTAGATAATTCATATTGGATTTTTGCTTTTTTAATAGATTCAAAAGAGTAATTGATATTTAATTTTGATAGTTCTTTACGCAATTTTTGATATTGTTTTTTCAACACTTTTACATCTGCAAAAGGATTATTTTCAAAAGGTGTTTTCTTCTTTGGAATAAAAGGATTAATAGATACCGAAATGCTTTTATCAAAATATTTTTTACTTTTTTCCAGAAACCTTATAATCTTATTTTCTTCATCACTAAAACCAAAACCAATCATAAAATAATAACGAATTTTTTTTACTCCTGTTAATCTATTTATTAATTCCAGAGCATGAAATAATTTTTCATCATCAAATTTTTTATTCAATTTATATCTATCCTCCTGACTTCCTGTTTCTGGAGCAAAAGTAATTGTGAACATATTATGCTTATCTATTAAATAACATAATTCTTCATCTACAATCTCCGGTCTCAATGAAGAAAGACTTACAGTTTTATGCAAACTTAAAATATATTCTAAAATTTCTTTTAAATCAGGATAAAAACCCAATGATGATGCCAAAAGCCCAATTTTTTCAACTTTTCTTAAATCTAAATTCTCTAACAATTCAATAATTTTATTTTTTCTAATAAAAATAGGATATTTTTTCAAATAAGATGCTGCACAAAAGAAACAAAAAGAAGGACATCCCCTGCCAATCTCTATTAATAAATTACTTTTAAAATAACTCATAGAAGTTATAATAGGAGAAAAAGGAATTAAGTCCATCTTTTTATTAACTTTAAATTTCTTCTCCTTAGAAAATTTTGAATAAATATTGTCCTTTTGAGAAATAGCCTCTATAAATTCAAATTTACTAATATTCCCTTGAATATCAAAAATACTTTTCAGATTTTGTAAAAAAATCTCAACCTCTCCAGCAACAACAAAATCAACAAAATCAAGCAATATATCAGGAAATAAAGAAATAGCAATACCACCTGCAAAAATTATTGGGAAATTATCATCCCTATCTTTAGCTAAAAGAGGGATATTATTTAGCTTCAAAATATCGATAAAATTTAGATAATCTAATTCATAAGAAAAATGAAAAGCAATCATATCATATTTTGACCAATGCTGGCCAGTTTCTAATGAAACTAAAGGGTCAGAAAAATCCCAAACAGCTCTATGACAACTAATAAACTCAATAGAATTTAGCTGGAAATAAACAAATTGCCATGCCAGAGAACTTATAGCAACTTTATAAAAATTAGGATAGACAAATAAAATTTTTATTGAACCTTTATTATAATTTACATCAGAAATTAAGGACTCCCGTTTTAATAATTCAAAACGAGAGCCCTTATTCAGGCAAGGACGGAGCATTAATTAGTCCATTTGCTTTCTTAAGAAAGCAGGAATATCAAAATCTTTAACTTTACTAAGTTTATTTAGATATTCCTCTGGATTATATTTCCTCTCTATTTTTTGTTTTTCAAATTTCTTAGTATCAAACTCAATACTTGTTTGAACCGCATATTTATTTGATCCTTTTGACTTATTATTTGTTTTACTAATATTCTTTTCCTGATTGGATTCAAATCCTGTAGCAATCACAGTTACTCTAATTTTATTTTCTAAAGTAGGATCAAAAGATGCTCCAAATATCACATTTGCATCATCTCCTGCTGCATCTATAACAACCTGCGCAGCGTCTTCTATTTCTTTTAAAGAAAGGTTTTCAGGACCAACAATATTTAATAAAACTCCTCTTGCTCCTCTTATATCAATATCTTCAAGTAAAGGAGAAGAAATAGCATTAGTTGCTGCTGTAATTGCTCTATTTTCACCTTCTGCAATACCAGTTCCCATCAAAGCACCACCACGTTCCTTCATCACAGTTCTTACATCTGAAAAATCTACATTTATATAACCAGTATTTGTTATAATAGAAGAAATCCCCTCTGTGGCATAATACAATATTTCATCTGCTTTCTTAAATGCTTCAGTAAATGGAAGATCCCTAGGAACAATAGATAACAATCTTTGATTGGGTATAGTAATCAAAGTATCAACACTGTTTTTTAAATTTTCAAGACCGAATTCTGCATTTCTTAATCTAATTTTACCTTCAAATAAAAAAGGCTTAGTAACAATAGCTACTGTTAGAATATTATTTTCTTTTGCAAGCTGAGCAATCACAGGAGCAGCACCTGTTCCTGTGCCGCCACCCATTCCAGCTGTAATAAAAACCATATCCGCATCTATAATTGAATTTAAAATAGCCTCTTTACTCTCTTCTGCAGCTTTTTGACCAATTTCTGGATTACCTCCTGCTCCCAATCCTCTTGAAGTCTTCTCCCCAATTTGAATTTTTACAGATGCTTTAGATGTTTCAAGTACCTGAGCATCTGTATTAACTGCTATGAACTCAACACCTGAAAGACCAGAATCAATCATTCTATTAATGGCATTGCCTCCTGCACCACCAACACCAATGACTTTTATTTTGGCTTGTTTTAGATCATCATACTCTAAATCAAAACTCATAGTATCCTCCTTTTATATTTTTTATTAAAATAAATCTTTAATCCATTCTTTCATTTTATCATAAATAACTTTAAATCTATTGCCATCCGATGAAAATCTTGATACTTCAGATTCACTATAATTTTGTAATCCATATAAACATAATCCAATTCCTGTGGAATATTGAGGATCTGATGCAACTCCTTTCAGTCCGCCAAATCCTACAGGATAACCAATGCGAACTGGTTTCTCAAAAATTTGCTCCGCCAAAAGATCCATATTTCTCAATAACGCCCCTCCTCCTGTTAAAACAATACCACCGCCTAACAAATCATAATAATCGCTTTTTTTCAATTCCCTATATATCAACATTAATATTTCTTCCACACGTGGTTGAATAATTTTATTCAACACATCCCTTGTAACATATCTATTTTTTCTACCACCAACTGGCCTTACTTCTATCTGTTCTTCCAGATCCTCATCAGAATCTTCAATAGCACAACCATATGTTTTCTTAATCCTCTCTGCTTCATCAATCGGAGCTGATAATCCGAAAGCTAAATCATCAGTTATACTATTACCACCCAAACCAACAACAGAAGTATATCTTATTGCATTACCATGAAAAATTGCAATATCTGATGTCCCACCTCCTATATCAATCAAAGCAACTCCTAATTCCTTTTCATCTTCTGTAAGAACAGCAAGACTTGAAGCAAGCGGCTCTAAAACAATATCTCTTACACCATAACCAGCCTTTTCAACACATCTATATAAATTTTGTGCTGAAGTAATTGCTCCTGTAACAATATGAACCTCTGCTTCTAATCTAACCCCAGACATACCAACAGGATCATTAATTCCCTTCTGCGAATCAACAATAAACTCCTGCGGAATAGCATGCAACACTTCCCTATCATTTGGAATCTGTACAGCAATAGCTGCATCTATCACCCTTCTAACATCTTCTTCTGTAATCTCCTGACCGCGCGCAGCAACAACTCCTTTACTATTCTGGCTTTTAATATGATCTCCTGCAATACCCACATATACATCCATAACTTCAATCCCAGCCATTTTCTCTGCTTCTATTATTGCTCGCTGTATAGACTTTATAGTCTCATCAATATTAACAACTACTCCTTTTCTCAAACCTTTAGACGGGGTGTTACCAATCCCCACAATCTTTGGACCTTCTTCTTCATTTTTACGAGCAATAATAGCACAAATTTTTGTTGTACCTATATCAAGTCCAACAACAATTCGCTCTTCCTGTGCTCCACTCATTACTCCTCCTTGCCTTATATTTGTTTGGTTATTATTTGATTATTATATTTCAAATCAATCAAATTAAAACTATTATCTAAATATAAATAATCAAAAATGAATCCCAGCTGCTTAATAGTCTCAATATTGGTATATTTAGATAACTCCAATAATTTCCCATTATCTAAAACAAAAATAATCTCATTGTCTTTATCAAATTTAATGAATTTAATTTTTGAATAAATATTCCCCAAATTATTCTTTATATATTTTATATACTTCTTACATAAATCTATATTATACTTATTTAAAACTCTCATACTATCAATAATAAGATCTCTAACTTCTGGTAAAATTAATAAAGTATCCAACAAAGTATCACTAATCAACTTCCCATTTTCATTCAAATAATAAGGATTGCCATTATAATTAACAACTCCTAATAACTCATACTCCTTTATATCTATTGATAAATTAAATAACAATGTCCTGCTTACCTTAATATTACTAAATAATCCAGTACTATCTAATTTAAATGATAATTCTGATATCATTTTTTTATCCGGAAATTTCCCTATATAAGAAGAATAAATATGAGACAATAACTCCGGTTTTATATAATCTAACTTGTTTATATCAACCTTTTTAACCTTGAAAAAATCAATTTTTCTAATTCCAAAATCTAATAAAATAAATACAATAGCAATACCAAATAAAAATAACAGATATTTTCTAAAATTTATCTCCAATTTTTTCTTCTTATCTATTTTAGAATATTTTCTTTCATAACGCGAATATACTCTCATATTACCTCTCCACTTTATCAAGAACATGCCTTGAAATATTTAACAAAATTCCAATACTTATCAAATTAAACAACATAGAGCTACCTCCATAACTAATAAAAGGCAAAGGTAACCCCTTATTGGGTAATATTGAAGTTACAACTCCTATATTAATAAGAGCATATAAAACAATCATAATTCCAATACCAGATGCAAGTAAAAAACCAAATAAATCAAGAGCAGATCTTGCTATTTTGATACTTCTTATAAAAATCAAAAAATATAAACAAACCAATATTAATGAACCTATAAAACCTGTTTCTTCTGCAAAAATAGAAAAAACAAAATCAGTATGTGATTCCGGTAAATAAAATAATTTTTGACTACTCTGGCCAATACCAACTCCTAAAAAGCCTCCTTTACCAATACTAATCAATGACTGATTAATCTGATAATTTATGCCTAAAGGATCAAGTTCAGGATGCAAAAATCCTAAAAACCTCATATACCTATAATGTGAATGAGTTATTAATAAATAAATCAATGGAGCTGCTACTAATATAGTACCAATAATATATCGTTTAGGAACTCCTCCAACAATCATTATAAAAAAAGAAACCAAAGTAATTGTTACCGCAGTACCAAAATCTGGCTCCAAAACTATCAAAAAAAATACCAAACCTACTATTATGATCAATGGTATATATAAATCTGTAAAAGATTTTATTATATTCTGTTTCCTCGATAAAACATCTGCTAAAAAAATAATCAATACAACCTTCGCCATTTCAGATGGCTGAAAATTAAAAAAGACAAACCTTAACCATCTATGAACACCAGAGGATGAATACAATTTTGGCAATAAAACAACTATCAAAAAAAAGATACTAATTAATAAAAACAAAAATCCTTTCCTCTGGAAACTGTGATAATCTATCTTACTAAAAATATACATTAACACAATACCTATCAATATCTTTATAATATGATTCAAAGGATAATAAAATTTATTCTGAGAAATTATACTTCCTATACTGAAAGACATTACAATACCTACTCCAACCAAAATAAAAACAATTGCTAATATTACAGTATCAATTCTACCTTTATGCGCCTTTAACATATCCTAAAATCCTTTCAGTTATTTCTTCCATTCTCATTCCTCTTGAACCTTTAACGCCAATTATAATATCATCTCCTAAGCAAGCTTTTAAGCGATCAAAAAGTGCATCCCTATCGTTATTAAAAAATTCCCCCTTAGAATTTCCTTCTATAAAATATCTTGAATAATCTCCAAGTGCAAAAATTTTCATTATATTCTCATTATAATTCAATAATAAATTCCCTATTTTCTTATGCAAATCTACTGCTAATTCGCCCAATTCAAACATATCCCCAAGCACAAATACTAATTCCTTCTTTTTCTCATTCGATAAATGAGTAGCTGTTCTTATAAACAATTCCATAGAATCAGGATTAGAATTATAACAATCATTTATTATTAATATATTATTTAGTTCTATAATCTCCATCCTTTTGTCAGACGGTTTAAATTCATCAATAGATTGCTGAATTAATTTATTATTAATATCAAAATAATCAGCAAGTGCCAAAACTAAAGCAAGATTATCAATATAAGGTAAAATATAAGAATTTATTTCAAAACTACGATTAGCATATTGTAATATATTTCCATTTAAAAGATAATCTTTACCATATTCAATGATTACCTTTTTCTTAATATCAAAAGCCTTTATATATTTTTGAAGAATTGAATCTTCTTTATTAAAAATAGCAATTTTATCCCTCTGCAAATATCTAAAAATATCAGCTTTTTCCTTTGCAACATTTTCCAAATCTTTAAAAAACTCCAAATGACCATGCCCAATCTTTGTAATAATCCCAATATGAGGATTTATAATACTTGCCAAAAAATCTATCTCGCCCGGATAATTAGTGCCAATTTCAAAAACAACAATTTCTGTACCCTCTGGTATATTAAAAATATTATAAATCAATCCTAAAAAATTATTAAAATTCTTAAAACTCTTGTACACCCTAAATTTTTTATTCAACATAGAAGCACATAACTCTTTTGTAGTTGTTTTACCAACTGTACCTGTTATTGCAATCTTATATTTTAAATTAAGTTTATCCAAAAAAAACTTGCCCTTTTCAATAAGATAATTTTCAACATTATTCACAGGAACTAAATATTTATATAAACTTCTATCAAATCTCTCTAAATAATTTTTATCTATAATAGCCCCAGCTATTTCCTTATTAATAATAGCATCTTCCACATAATTATGTCCATCATTTTTTTCAGTTTTTATGGCAACAAAAATTTGACCAGCAGAAATTTGCCTTGTATCAAAATGAATACCCTTAAATTCATCATCATAATGTTTTAAATGATTTTGCTCGATAAAAATTTCTCTAATCTTCATTTGTAACTTCCGGAATAATGATATTGTTATTTAATTCATTTTTTGAATCAATATCCACTTTTTCCTCTACAATATCTTTAGCATATAAAACTACTGTTTTTCCTGATTTAATTTCAGCACCTGGTTCTGGGATTTGTTTATAAACTATTCCTTTACCATAAGATACAACTTTAAAATTATTTCTTTGTAGAATTAATTTTGCATTGGATAAAACTAAATTCTTAAAATCAGGCAATATTACATAACCTTTTTTTTCTTTGAAAATGATTTTTCTATTCAACTCACTACCAATATTTGAATTAACATTCACAAAATTCTTTGCGATTCCCTTCTTAACTAAATAATCTTCTAATTTATTGCCCTTCAATAAAAAAATACGTTGAAATATTCTTTTAAACACAGGAGCAGCAACAGTTCCTCCAAAATTTGAACCCTTCTTCGGATCTTTAATAATTATAAGACAACTATATTTTGGTTCATCAGCTGGCAAAAAACCAATAAAACTGGGGATAGTTTTATGCCCTGAATATTTTTTAGTCAAAGGATCAATATACTGAGCAGTACCTGTTTTACCAGCAATAGGTATGCTTTTTATACCAGCCCTAACTCCTGTGCCTGAATCAACTACAGCAATAAGATATTCAATTAACTTTTTTCTAATATCTTCATCAAGCACCCTTCTTATAACAAGATTATCAAATTCTTCGACTCTCTTATCCGGGTAAACTATTTTTTTGATAATTCTCGGTTCAACAAGCGCTCCATCTCTTGCAATTAAATTATAAGCATTGATCAATTGTATAGGTGTAACAGCCACTTCCTGCCCTATAGACATTGTAGCTTTAGACCTTGCAGACCACTTTTCAGGGCTTCTTAATATACCTCTAACCTCTCCTGGAAGTTCAATTCCTGTAATTTCTCCAAAACCAAATAATTTTAAAAATTTAAAAAAATTCTGATCTGAGATACGTTCAGCAATCTTTATAATACCTATATTAGAACTATGTGCTATTATATCTTTCAATCCAACCCAGCCAAAAGGATGAAGATCATGAATAACCTCGTCATTAATACTATAATGTCCATTATTGGCAAAAATAAGTTCATCTTCATTAACAAGCTTCAATTGCATCGCTGCTGCTAAAGAAAAAATCTTAAATGTACTACCTGGTTCATAAATATCTGTTATAGCTCTATTTCTACTATTTTCATTGATAACTTTCCTTGGATATTCATTAGGATTAAATAAAGGAACTGTTGCCATAGCCAAAATTTCATTAGTCTGAACATTTGTTATTATCCCAATGCCTATCTCCGCTTCCAGACTATCAACTATATTAGAGAGCTCATCTTCTAATATTTCCTGAAACTTGCAATCCAATGTAGTATAAATATCACATCCATTTACTGGTTCTTTTATAATATTATTGGGCAATCTATATTTATTCAATCTACCATCCCGCAAAAGATAACATAAACCATCCTCACCTGATAATAAAGAATCAAATTTAAATTCTAAACCTTCTATTCCTTTATTATCAATATTCGTAAATCCTATAACCTGAGACGCAAGACCTCCAAAAGGATAAAATCTTATATCATCAACCTTTTTATATACTCCTTCTAAATGATAATTATCTATTAATTGCGCTTTATTGTCCATAACCTTTCGCGCAAGATATAAAAAATTATTTCTCTTTTTAAATTGATCTAAAATATCTTCTTTACTCTTCGATGTAAATTTTGAAAATACCTCTGCCACCTTTAATGTATCCTTAACTTTATAAGGTACAGCAAAATAAGTAAAAGCTTTCAAATTTATAGCAAGCGTCTGACCATTTCTATCATATATATATCCTCTTTTAGCAGGGACCGGAGTAATCAGCATCGATTGCTTTTTTGCTTTTTTCTCATAATACCCATGCTTCAATATTTGCAAATTAAATAATCTAAAAATAATTGCTATCAAAAAAAAGACTAATATACCACTAACTATTTTCAAATTATTTAAATGAAATGATTTAACTCTCTCAATTCTATAAGAATACCTCATAATTTCGCTAAATATTCATTATCTATCTCATTTTCTTCTGTGAAAATGACAATATTATTCACAGACGGATAAATCATATTAAGATTTTTTCTTGCGAAATTAGAAATTCTGGAAGGCGACTTTAAAGCCTGGATTCTGATAGATATATTTTGATTAATCTTTGATTCTAAAAAAAGATCCTTTTGTAAATTAGAAAGTTTAATTGAACTATTCAAAATAAATACTCTATTGTAAATATTAATTGAAAACAATATTATCAATACAGATAGCATAAACATTAATCTTTTCACTGGTAAATTCACAGGCTCTATAAATTTTTTCTGTGAATAATAACCTTTTTTAACTTTGGAAGGCCTAAAAGAGTAATAACTTTTCATTTAATAACTCCTTTTATTTTAAATTTTCTCTGCTACACGTAGTTTTGCACTTCTCGCACGAATATTAAATTCTACTTCTACTTCATCAGGAACAATTGGTTTTTTAGTAATAATTTTCAAACTTGCTTTATGCCTACAATTACAAACTGGAACTTCTGGAGGGCAAATACAATCACTTGATTCTAATTTAAAAAAATCCTTTACAATTCTATCTTCTAAAGAATGATAACTAATTACAACAATCCTTCCTTTAGAATCAAGAAAACCCAAAACATCTTCCAGAGATCTCTTCAAATTTTCTAATTCTCTATTGACTTCTATTCTTATAGCCTGAAATAACTTAGATAACTCTTTTATCAAATTAGCATGAACAAAAACTGGCTCAACAATATCTTTAATATCGCGTACATATTTTATTTCTCTATCCTTTCTGAATTCGATGATCCTTCTTGCAATTGCTCTATATTGCTTTAATTCTCCATATTCCTTAAAAATCCTTTCAAGTTCATCCTGAGAATAATTGTTCAAAATATTTATAGCACTATTTTCAGAAAGCCCCATATTCATATCCAAAATCGCATCATCATCTCTATAAGAAAAACCCTTTTCATATTGATTTAACTGATATGATGAAACTCCAAGATCATATAATATTCCATTTATTTTATTAATTCCCAGCTCTGCTAATATATTTTTTATATTAGCAAAATTATCACGTACAACTTTCCAGTTATCATACTGCTTATACTTTTTATAAAAATTTTCAATTGCATCTTTATCCATATCTATAGAAATAAGCATACCATTAGAGGATAATCTTTTTAATATTTCATAAGAATGCCCACCGCCACCCAAAGTTGCATCAACATATATTCCATCAGAAATTATATCCAGATATTCTATAGACTTTTCTAACAAAACTGGCTTATGATATATTTGCATTTTTCAAATACCTATCAAGGACTGGAAAATCAATAAAATCCTTTGAAAAATTTAAAATATTTCGCACATCAGACGACATATTTCTAAAAATAATTTTTATCCCCCTTCTTTTCATAATAGAACAACACGCTAACAATTTCTGAGCATCTCTATAATGGATATAGGTGGTTTTTTTAAAGTCAAGAATACATATATCAAAATCATTATCTAAAACAGAATACATATTATCAACATCCTCTGTCTTTACTGTTTTATTAAAATACACTTTTAACTGCTGCTTAGAAATATAAAATCTCATTTGTCAATCACCTAAAATGAAAATGATAATTCTTCAGCAATTTTATTTATATCTGATTCCACATCTCCCATAAACTGATCAAAATCTTCTGGATTCCATATTTGAATTTTATCTATATCACCAACAAACAGCACTTTCCTTTCTTTATTACTATTATCTAATTTTAAGAGTTTGATAAAATTAGAATTCAAATTTATCCGTCCTTGTTTATCTATATCCACATAATCAGCATTCCCAGCAAAAAAAATACGCAATTTTCTTGCAGAAGAATTCCACTGAGAAAGGTTTTCTAATTTTTCCAACAACTTCTCCCAATTTTCAACAGTATAAGAATACAAACATCCATCCAAACCTTTTGTAATTACTATTTGACTTGCGCCTAATAATTTTCTAAACTTATGAGGAATTGCTACTCTACCTTTTATATCAACAGAATTTAAAAATCTACCAGAAAAATAATTCATTTTTTATCCTAAAACCTTTCCCAATTTTCACCACATTTTACCACTTATCACCACTTAATTCTAATTATATAATTTTTCCTCTTCTTGTCAAGTATTATTTTTTTTTATAAAAAAAATATAATTTTTTACAACTTATTGTATATCAATATATTATACTTTGTATTTCTAAAATGATATAAAAAAAATTTTCTTTATTAAAAAATATAAATTAATATTTATTTATTAAAATTCCTATAAATACCTATATAAATTTATTTACACATGCCACGGCGTATTTCATGTAAATATTTTTTCAATCGCCTTGGAAATTTCTCTTCAAAAACAATATATTTAACATACTGCTTATATGTTAAAATATCTCTCATTTCATTACGAAAATTCTCCATCTCTTCTCTAATTTGATATCCAATTTCATCTATAGCATCAATAATTTTATCACAATGTTTCCTATCTATTTTATTTTCTCTTATCAAGCCATCTAAACTATCTATTAATTTTTCTTTTTGTTTAAAAAGCTCAAAAAGTTTCTCTCTATTCTTCTTTACTAATGGAAATATTACTGCTGTCTGCTCTTCAGTCAAATTTAACTCTTCTGTTAACTTCAATAATTTTAGTGTCTGAATTTTAGAATCAAGTCTTGGATCAGGCGGTCTTTTAAAATCATCTGCTCGTAAACTTGAAAACATTATAAAAATAACAAATAACCAAAATAATTTATTCATATAAAATCTCCTTTTTATTTTTTATCTTCTAAAATATGAATTTTATCTAAGTTATTCTCAATTAAAGTAATATCATCTATTGTAAATTCATCTTCTAAATAATAAGTAGTATCAACATCACTAAAATCATAAACAAGATCATCAAAATAAAAAGAATTATCATTCATCTTAGCTGTTTGCAAGATATCATACAAATAAACATCAAGATCTATATTATTAGTAGTATGTTTATTAAAAGAAAAATAAGAAAACATAATAACCATAATAATAAAAACTGAAAACACTATTGCAGGCTTTAAAATTTTTGTCCTCTCAACTACCCTATTACCAATATGTTCTATAATATGTTCCGGTAACTTTTCAAAAAATTCCTCATCAGGAAAATCTATTTTTTCTTTTTCTACTACTTCTCTTATAGAATTTAAATCTTCAAATTCTTTAGCACAAATACTACATATAGCTAAATGTTCCTGTATTTCTTTTTGTTTTTCCTCTGATAGGTCCTCAGGAGAAAATACAAAAATTTTTATGTAATCGAAAAAATTACAATTTTTCATAATTTATCTCCATATATTTTTTTACTTTTTTCAAAGCTTGAAAAAAATTAGATCTCGCTGCTCCTGATGTAATGCTAAAAATTTCACCAATCTCATTAAAAGATAAATTATCATAAGCTCTACTCAGAAAAATTGCCTTCTGCTTTGGCGGAAGTTTCTCTACTGCTTTATTTAAAATATCTATTTTTTCCCTATTAATCAAATTATCAACAATATTATTATTCTTCGACGCAAAAAAATTAATAAAACTGTCAAAAGGAATGATATTCATTAATTTTTTCTTTCTCAAATAAGAAATAGATTTATTAACTGCAATTCTATAAAAATAAGTATACATTTTCGATTTTCCTTCAAAATTTTTTAAATTACGATAACCATCAAATAGAGTATCCTGTAATATATCAACTGCAACTTCTTTATCATTAACCATCTTATATATAATTATATATAATCTTTTCTCATATTTTTTAATAAACTCTTTAAATTCTTTTTCTAATATATTAGTCATAATTTATAAAAATTCGTTTAATAAAAAATAAAAAAATATATAAAAAAAGCAATAAAAAAAGGAGTGTAAACAATAGATTACACTCCTTTTTTTACTTTCAATTAGATTATAACTTATCTATCCATTCGTGGCATACCTCTATTCATTTTCAAATCTTTTAAATTTTTACGTTGTTCTGCTGTTAACACACTATACATTTCAAGTTTTGTTTTAAAATTCAACTCTTCCATTTGGCTCTTTAATTGCAAAATCTTTTTATTAAGAGAAAGTAAGTCTTGTTTATTAAAATTGTCATCAAGCATCATTTGTTTCATTTTCAATCCCAAATGCTGCATTTTAGCTTTTAAATCGATTAATTCTTCTTTTGCTTTAAAATCCAAATCTCTAATTTTTTGTAATTGACTATCTGTTAATTTTATTTCTTCAGCTACTCTTTGATAAAACATATAACCCAGGAAAATCCCCTTCTTATATTTCATCATACGCATATCTTTATCCATATGACCTTTACCCATCATACAATTCATATCCATTCTTTTAACAGGTTTGTCATCCATCTTAGGCCTCATCTGAGCATTAATTGATACTACACAAATTAAAAAAGCAACAACCGTTAAAGTGATTAACTTTTTCATTTTATCCTCCTTGTTTTTTTTCTTTCTGATATATTAGACTAAAAATTAAAAAAAATGTTTAAAGAAAAATATATTAAATAAAAAAAAGTAACAGCCCCAAAAACATAAATATCTTAAATATTCTTAAAGCAAAAAATAAACTATTTTCCTCAAAATGTTTTTTAAAAACAATATAAGAAAAAATAAAGATGGGGAAAATTACCAGCACTAACATAAAGATTAAAAGCATTATATTCTGCTGATAAAAAAAATAAAAATAAAAAATGGCAATTAAAAGCACTAATAAAAAAGCATTAGCAATCAGCCAGGCACGTTTTTTACCTAATTTTACAGGCAAAGTGAAAATATTATTCCTTTTATCGCCATCAAAATCATAAATATCCTTCATAATTTCCCTGAAAATTGAAATAAAAAATGCAAAAAGGGCCATTGGTATAGCTGAAACAAAAGAATTAACTGCAAGTCCTCCACATAAAAAAGCAAAAGCAACATTGATTGCAACAGTAAAATTTTTTATAAAAATAATCCGCTTAAAAATAGGTGTATAAAAAAATGAAATAATTACTGCTAAAAAAACAATAATATTAATTTTCCAGTTCAAAAAACTCGATATAAAAAAACTCAAAAAAAATAAAAATATAGAAATATACAATGCAAAAACAGGGGATATCTTATTTGATGGCAAAGGCCTTTGCGGCCTATTTATCATATCTATTTCCAGATCAAAATAATCATTAATAATATTAGCAGATAATGTTACTATTAAAGAAACTATTGAAATTAAAATCAATTCTCTATTAATATGAAAATTACTACCAGCACTAAAAGCGCCTGCAAAAACACACAAAAAAACCATTAACCCATTAAAAGGTCTGGTCAATCTTATAAAATCAAAAACCTTCATATCCGATCTTTTGTAAAAATTTTAGGGTAAATAATTCCAAATCTTCTCTTATAATATAACCTACTTAATAAAACTATAAATATAATAATCAATATAAAAAAAGGAAATAATATACCTACAATTAAAGTAATTGATGCTGTACAAAGTCTAACAGCTTTTAAAAAATAATGTACTTCTTTTTTATAAAAAACTATAATAAAAAAATATAAAGATAACAAAATTGGTAGCAAAGCGATAATATCTTTATTTATAATACCAAAAGTAATAGACAATATTAATAATATTAATCCTAAAATTATAGTTTTATCTACCCCCAGATATACACCTGTTGTTATATTGCCTGTTTTTTTATCTCCCTCAATATCAGGTATAGTAGTGTACAAAAAAACAACACCTGTCATAAAAATATATGGTAGTGAAATAACTAATAAATTATAAATATTATGAGAATATAAGCAATAACCTATACCAATATTTAAGAAACCATTACCAAAGGCATTGGAGAATAAATCAAAAAATGGCCTACCCTTAAAATGAAAAGGATAGGCCGAATATAAAAAACTTAATATAACTAAAGCAATAGTAAATAATTTAACATGGAAATTTTGGTTATAAAGTAAAAAAAACAATAATAAATACAATACAAAAACAAAAATCCAGGAAGACTTTACACTAATATAACCATCCGATAGCAAAAACAATTTTCTATTAATCTTATCTGTTTCAATATCATAAATCTGATTAATTATGTAAGCAGTACCACCCACAATCGAAACTATCAAGAATCCCTTGATTAGCTGCCAGTTTGGGAAAAACATAATATCAAATTTGCCCTTATTCAGTAAAATAGCATGGTAAACTCCAATAAGATAAAAAAACCATACTGGAATTAACACAATAGGTCTTAAAAGAAAAAAATAATCTAAAATTTTTACTAATTGCCTCATAAGATTATTTTTTAATTAAATAAACCTTCATTTCAATTTTTTCTATTGGATTATCTCTCTCATCTGTTTTCTGTTGAGCAATTTTCTCAACAACATCCATGCCTGCGATAACTTTTGCAAATACAGTATAATTACCGTCTAACATAGGTAAATCTCTAAGACAAATATAAAATTGGCTTCCATTAGATTCCTTCTGAGGATTGACATTATCAGGCATCCTTGCAGCACCAACATAACCTTTTAAATGCTTTGCTTTTATTTCAGCAGGAATTGTATAACCAGGTCCTCCTGTACCATCATTTGCTCTATCATCATCTTTACTTAAAGGGTCTCCGCCCTGTATAACAAAATTCGGCACTACTCTATGAAAAGTAGTCCCATTAAAAAAACCTTCTTTTGCTAATTTTTTAAAATTTTCTACATGTTTTGGAGCATCATTTTCTAAAAAATCCAAATAAATTTTACCAAATTTTGTCTCAATTACTGCAATTTCTCTACCTTTAGGGAGATTCAATTCTTCTTTTTTTGCTGTTTCTTCTGTAGATTTTTTTTCAGATTTTTTACCACAAAATGAAAAAGCCAATGCAAAAATTACCAGTAAAAATAATACTCTCTTAAACATAAAACCTCCTTTTTTTATAAAACTAATCCATTGCTCCAACAAACGGCAAATTCCTCAAATAACCTTTATAATCAAGTCCATAACCTACTACAAATCTATTAGGTATTTTGAATCCATGATAATCAATTGGAACTTCAATTACCCTTGCATCTACTTTATCCAACAACACACACACCTTTAATGCCTTAGGATTTCTTATCTTAAAATTATTAATTAAATAATGTAAACTTCTTCCTGTATCCACAATATCCTCAACAATAATTACATTCTTTCCTTCTATATTTGATTTTAAATCCTTAATCAGACGAACTACTCCACTTGAAAATTTTTCATCTCCATAACTCGATATTTCTATAGTGTCATATTGCAAAGGTACATCTATCTCTCTTATCAAATCAGCTAAAAAGATAAGACCACCTCGTAAAATACTTACTAAAAAAACTTCATCTCCTTTAAAATCTTCAGAAATTTTTCTACCAATTTCTTTCACTTTTTCTTTAATTTGATCTTCTGTAATTAAAATTTCTTTAATTGGAGGTATATCTATCATATTTCCTTCTTTGTAAAAAAATTAAACACTTCTGGTAAAAAATCAATCAAATCTTTTGAAGTAACAGAATATTTTGACAACTTCTCTCCTGCAATCTCACCAGCTATTCCATGAATATACATAGCTGTTTTTGCTGATTCCACCAAATCAAAATTTTGAGCAGTAATTCCAGCAATAATTCCAGTTAAAACATCCCCAGAACCAGCGGTAGCCAGAGAATCATCTCCTGATGAATTCAAATAAACATTGCCATTATAATCTACAATAAACGACGGCATAACTTTCAACAATATATTAATTTTGTATTCTAATGATATTTTTCTAACAATTTCAACCGGATTCTTCAAAATCTCTGCAATTCCCATACCTGTCAATTTAGAAAATTCCCCTGGATGAGGAGTTATAATAGTCATTTCATTACACCTGTCTTTCAACCACTCAAGATTTAAATTATAAATTGCATCAGCATCTAAAATCAATTTACCATTCCAATTTTCAAGTATAAATTTCAAAACATCTCTTACAATATTATCCCTGCCAAAACCAGGCCCTGCAACAAGCACATCACTCCATTTTGTTATATTTTCCCACTCTCTATAAATATCCAAAAAAGACTCAAGTCCAATTGTCATAATCTGAGGATGTGAACTAAAACTCACATTTGCAGCATCTTTTAATGTATACCACTTAACAAGACCTGCACCAGATCTCAATGTAGAACTGGAGGCAAGCAACCCTGCCCCAAACATCCCATGATTGCCAGCAATAATACTAACTTTTCCATAATTCCCTTTATGGAAATAATCCTTTCTTTCAGGAAAAAAGATTTCATCATCTTCTAAAGAATACATATAAATATCAACATCCGATAGTACTTCCTCTGGAATAGAAATATCAACAACGAATATATCTCCTGTATATAATTCCGAAGGATGAAAGATCATTCCGATTTTAGGAAATGCCATAGTAACTGTAAAATCTGCTCGAAAAATAGGCTCTTCTACTACTCCTCTATCAGCATCAAGTCCAGAAGGTATATCAATTGCTATTCTTTTATAAACATTTTGAGAATTTAATTTATTAATCAAATCATAAAAAGGCGCTCGCAATTTACCTTGAAATCCAATTCCAAAAATAGCATCAATAATAATATCATTAACTCCAAAATTTAATTTATCAATCTCAGGTTTGACAATTTTTTTAATACCATTAAGAGACATTATGATGTCAAAATTCACTTTTGTTTCACCGCGAAAATTATCAGGATTATCTTCCCATAAATATACAAAAACATTACATCCTCTATTATAAAGATGCCTTGCTATAGCAAAACCATCTCCACTATTATTCCCCTTATAAGTAAAAATATGATAATTATATTTTTTAAACTCTGGTATAATATTTAAAATAACATTTGTAGAATTAAGTGCTGCATTTTCCATTAAAACAATACCGGGAATAAAATATTTTTCAATCGATAATTTATCAACCTGCTGCATTTGCTTTTTTGTCAAAACAATCATAAAAAACTCCTGGCTACCTCTTATCCTTTAAAGCTATCTCTTATTTTTTAAAGGCTGATACTCATTTAAAATAAGAAAAGATTCATCAATCGGAATATATTTATCAGCTGATTCTATCAAATCCTTAGATGTATTTTGAGGAAAAGAATAAACTTCAACTATAGGTCCCAATGTTTTTAAAATATTAACCAAAGGAACAAAATCTCCGTCACCAGTAACCAATACAACAACATCAAATTTATCCAGATAACTCAAAATATCAATTGTCATTTCTATATCCCAATTTGCTTTTGCAGAACCATCCATACGTAAACGCAACGCCTTGCTCTTTACTTCATAGCTTTTATGCTGAAGCATTGTTAAAAAACCAGACTGATCAACTTCCGAAGATAATACAACATAAGCAATAGCTCTAATTAATCTTCTATTACCAACTGCTTTTTTAAGTAAATAATCAAAATTCAACTTTGCATTGAACTGTCTTGCGCCATAAAAAATATTTTGAACATCAACAAATAATCCCACTCTAATATCTGATGGACTAAGCTTTGAAATAATACGCCTTGCAGGCAATAAAGACGAATTAATTTTCTTATTCAATTTATTAAATCTATTATCAAGATGCCTGATTCTTTCCAGAACTTCTTTCCATTGTCCCAACTGAGATTGTAAAATTTGTTCTAAATTTGTATCATTAATATTATCTTCTTTTCTCTCAGAAAAAGGTTTATTTCTTTCTTTAAGTAATTTATTGTATTTAATTTTAAAAGATTCCAAATCTTTGTTTTTCTGGTTTAACTTTTTTAAATCATCAATTAAAGCATGTTTTTCAGATTTTAATCTTTCGTTTTCTCTGGATAAGGCAATATTCTTATTTTTTAAAATTTGATTTTCTTTGGATAAAAATTTTATCTTTTCTCTAAGCTTAGATATTTTAGCCCTTAACTCATCCATAAAAATAAAAAAATCGGGAGATATCCTAAAAATATCCCCCGATTGTATAATGTTATTTTCAATTACTTTTCTTCTTTAATTGCAGCATGAGCAGCAGCGAGTCTTGCTATAGGTACTCTAAAAGGACTGCAACTTACATAATTTAAACCAACGTTATGACAGAATTCAATAGATTTAGGATCACCTCCATGCTCTCCACAAATACCAACCTTTAGATCTGATCTGGTTGATCTGCCTTTTTTTGTACCCATTTCTACTAATTGGCCAACGCCTTCTTGATCCAATGATTGAAACGGATCTTCTGGCAATATTTTCTTTTCAAGATATTCAGGTAAGAATGTACCAATATCATCTCTTGAAAAACCAAATGTCATCTGAGTTAAATCATTTGTTCCAAAAGAGAAAAATTCTGCTTCTTTAGCTATTTGATCAGCTGTTAATGCAGCTCTTGGTAATTCGATCATGGTACCTACTTTATAATCAACTTTAACACCTTTTTCTTTCATTACTGCTTCTGCTGTTTCTACAATAATTTTCTTCTGAAATTCAAATTCTTTTAAAATACCAACCAAAGGAACCATTACTTCAGGATAAACCTTATATCCTTCTTTAGTTAATTGGCAAGCTGCTTCAAAAATAGCTCTTACCTGCATCTCAGTAATTTCAGGATAAGTATTACCAAGTCTACAACCTCTATGACCAAGCATTGGATTTAATTCGTGTAAAGCTTCAACTTTCGCTTTTACTTTTTCAATAGGAACACCAAGCTCTTCCGCCATAATTCTCTGATTTTCTTCTTCTTGAGGTAAAAATTCATGTAAAGGCGGATCCAATAATCTAATAGTAACCGGTAAACCTTCCATTACCTTTAAAATTCCATAAAAATCTTCTCTTTGATATGGTAATAGCTCATCTAAAGCTTTCTTTCTTTCCTCATAAGTTTCTGCTAAAATCATTTTCCTTATAGATTTTATTCTCTCACCTTCAAAAAACATATGCTCAGTTCGGCAAAGTCCAATACCCTCTGCACCAAAATCTCTTGCTCTCTTTGAATCAGCAGGAGTATCAGCATTTGTTCTAACACCTAATTTCCTAAAAGAATCAGCCCATTCCATCAATATCCCAAATTCACCTGATAATGATGGTGGAATTGTAGGAACTTTACCAACCATTACTTCACCTGTACTACCATCTATAGAAATCCAATCTCCTTCTTTAACAACAACATCACCAACAACAAATTCTTTTTTTACATAATCTATATTTAAATCTCCACAACCAGCTACACAGCATTTTCCCATACCTCTTGCAACAACTGCTGCATGAGATGTTTTACCGCCACGAGCAGTCAAAATACCTTTCGCAAGATTCATGCCTGTAACATCTTCAGGAGAAGTTTCTATTCTAACCAAAATAACATCTTCACCCCTTGCAGTCCATTCTTCAACATCTTCAGCACTAAATACAGCTCTTCCAACTGCAGCGCCCGGTGATGCCGCTAATCCTCTTGCAATAACTTTTTTCTCTGCTTTTGGATCAAACTGCGGATGTAATAATTGATTAATTGAAGAAGGATCCACTCTCAACACTGCCGTCTTTTTGTCTATTAAACCTTCATTCACCATATCAACCGCAATTTTTACTGCTGCTCTTGCGGTTCTTTTCCCATTTCTTGTTTGCAACAAATATAACTTCTTCTGCTGAATTGTAAACTCTATATCTTGCATATCTTTATAATGATTTTCTAATGTTTTATATACCTTTTCAAGTTCTACAAAAACTTCCGGCATAACCTCTTCTAAAGAAGGATATTTTTCCCTTCTTTCCTCTTCAGATATACCATTTTCCTTTGCCCATCTAATAGAATCTTCTTTTGTAATTTGCTGAGGAGTTCTTATTCCAGCAACAACATCTTCACCCTGAGCATTAATTAAAAATTCACCAAAAAATCTCTTTTCACCTGTTGCAGGATCTCTTGTAAATGCAACACCTGTTGCACAATCTTCTCCCATATTTCCATAAACCATTGCAACAACATTAACTGCTGTCCCCCAATCATCAGAAATTTTATTAATCTTTCTATACGCAATAGCTCTTTCATTATTCCAAGAACCAAAAACAGCAGTAATTGCTCCCCATAATTGCTCATAAGGATCTTCAGGAAACTCTTTCCCTAATCTATCTTTTACTAACTTTTTAAATCTTTGAGCAAGTTCTTTTAAATCCTCAGCTGTAAGCTGTGTATCCAATTTTACGCCTTTTTCTTCTTTTAACTTATCAATCTCAACTTCAAAAGGATCTTGCTCTTCTTTAGATTGAGGTTTTAACCCTAAAACAACATCTCCATACATCTGAATAAATCTTCTATATGTATCCCATGCAAATCTTTCATTTCCTGATTTCCTAATTAAACCCTGTAAAATTTCCTCATTCAAACCTAAATTAAGAACAGTATCCATCATACCAGGCATAGATACTCTTGCACCTGAACGAACTGATACAAGCAATGGATTCTCAGGATCTCCAAATTTCATCCCCATTGCTTCTTCTGTCTTTGCTAAAGCTTTTTTTACTTCTTCTTCTAATCCATCAGGATATTTTTCTCCATTTTTATAATAAAGAGTACAAACTTCTGTAGTAATTGTAAAACCAGCAGGAACTGGAATACCAATTTTACACATTTCTGCTAAATTAGCGCCTTTTCCCCCTAACAAATTTCTCATAGATGCATCACCTTCAGCATATCCAGGTCCAAAAACATATACATATTTAGACATAAAAACCCTCTCCTTTTTTAATTAATTTTTATCTTCTTCATTAGTCTCACTATTTGAATCATCTCCCCCATCTGTAACTTCATATTCTTTCAATTCTGCTTCAAGATCAACCATATCATCTTCATCTGATAATTTTACTAAATCTTCATCGTCTTTTTTATAACGAATTATCAAATAAGTTATTGTATCCCCCACTGCTAAAATAGAAAAAAAGTAAGAAATTGATATTAACAATAATTTAAAAATCACAATAGCCATAACAACCGATGCTACAGTCATTGACCAATTAACAGGAATAAATTTTTGATGGGAAGGAGTACAAATAAAACTAAAAGTACCTAAAATATCATTATAATAAATCATTTTCCATTGAGGAAATAAATTTGTAATATAATAATATGCATTATTAATAATTGGGAAAATCTTATCTTTAGCCAATAAGGAGAATATAAACTCAAATATTTTAAAACTTTTATAAAGCACAAAAGACCATATAAACAAACCAATAACTGCCTGAACAATTGTATAAAATGAATAAATAATTAATCTTAATGGCTGAGAAGTAACCGTGGAGAAAATCTGATATACAACTTCAAAAAAATCATCTTCTACAGTTCCTGCAATACTGTGAACAAATAATAAAGAAACTCCAAAAACAATAATAACAAAAAATAAGATAATAGAAAAAGGAATTATTACTATCATCATAAATGAATTAAAAAGTTCTCCAAAATATGGAATTTTGAAAATCAATGATTCTATCAATCCTCCAATTACAATTAAAAAAATTAAAAATAAAATCAATAATTGAGGAGCCACAACTTTTGCAATATTTTTAAAAGAGTATTTAATAGCATCAAAGGTAGAAAAGAAAAAATCTCCTTTTAATTCCTGAAATGTAATTTTAACAACAGCCTGTAAACCTAACATAACAAAAATATAACTTAATATAATTCCTATATAATATATAACACTTCCATACCATGGTAAAACCTGATCAAACAAAAAAGGAACAAGCCCTCTATCTTTCCATAATATGTCAACCCAATCAATCTGATGTAAATCCCTTGTTAAATATACAACAAGCCATGAAAACAAATTCAATGAAACAAAGGCTAAAAAAATAAAAAACGCCATTGACAACATCTTTTTGAGACTAAAAGCTTTTCTCATAATGCTGCCAAAATCTTTATAACTAAAATTCAAAGGCTGAAGCATTTCCACCTCCTTTTTAATTTAATATAAAATAAAAACTTAACATTAAAAAGTCAAGTTATAATTTATTTAGTAATTGATTTAATATATATATCATTTTTATATGATTATATCTTAATTTCGCTCACTACTATAATCTTATTTATTTCTTGGAAAATACTTTTAACTATAATAAGTAACCTTTATTGTAACAGATATTAAAATTGATATTAATTTCCAAGCGATAATATAAAAAAATATTGACAAAAAACAGTAATTATTTTATTATAGTAATAAATTAAGGGAAAAATTAATTAAACTAAACAGGAGGAAGAAATGTCGAACAAAGTTAGAGGTACAATCAATTTAGTAGAGATTATCGCTGTTTTATTAGTAGTTGGTATCTTTATGACATTGATAATTCCAAAACTGGGCTATGAAAGAAGAATGGAAATAAAATGTAGACACAACTTAGAATTAATTGCAAGAGCTGAAAGCTTATATTTTGACAAAGATTCAGTATATACAGATGATTTTGAAGACTTAAAAGAATTCATTGAAGATATTGACAAGATCAACTTCTGTCCATTAGATTCAGCCCCATATGTTTTAAAATTCAAAAAAGATACATTTGATGTTGACCCTAATATGCCAGAATCATTAATGTATGAATTAGATTTCACAGATACTACAAAAACCAAATATGTAGAACTCAATAAAAAAGTTTATATTTTACAGTGCGTTTATGGTCATGGTAAAATAATTAATGGTAAAAAAGATTGGGAAGAAAATAAAGAATAATTTTAATGCCAAAAACAACTACATATTTAATTAATATAACACCCTTCAATCTCATAATGCTTGGGATTGAAGGAGTTAATTTAATAAAAAAAGTTGCACATTTAAATGATAGTTATATAAAAAATAAAAAATTAGATTTTGATATTTTATATAAAAGTTTTATCCAAATTACTGAAAATATAAAATTTAATAAAAAAGACAAAATTTATATCGGCCTACCTGCTTTTAGTACTTTACACTCAATTATTAATATTAATGAAGATATTTCTCAATCTGAAATAGAATACCTCTATGAATGGATGGCAGATTTTTTCTTAGTATCGCCTCCAAAGGCATTCAACTATTATATAAATAAAAAAAAACTTATCTCCGGTACTCATCTCGAATTCTTTTTCATTAGAAAAATCATTCTAAATAATATTATAAAAATAGCAAAAGATCTAAATATTCCTCTGTTGGGAATCTATAGTTTATATCAAAAAATCATTGAAAAACTATTGAACAATTTTGTAGATGAATCTAATAATTTTATCCTTGTTATATCCCATGAATATTATGTAGAATTAATATTATGGTACAACAACAAAATCGACAAAATAAAAACCTATCAATATAAAGAACCAGAAAAGTTTTTTGAGCATCTATATGAAGAGATCTTAAATTTAGAAACAAATATTAATTTATTAGATTTCATTGTATTAACTGGCATAATACCTAATATGGAAAACAATATATTAAAAATAAAAACCAATTTCGGGTTAAATGTAAATTATATTTCATATTCAGATCTAAATTGTGAATTTTCAAACTACTTAGAAGATAAAATTCCAGAAGATAAAAGAGAAATTTTTACAAATACGTTATTTATAATGGATTGATTATTATGGAAAAAGCTATAAATTTTTTAAAAACCTCTAAACCTCAAAAAACATTATTTACTATTGTATTACAAATAGTACTAAATATAATCATATTTTTAGTTATTATATTCGGCATAATATTAATTTTATATTATTTCAATTACATAGATATTAGTTATCTTGATAAATTTTATGCTATGATAATTAATTTTGTGAGTTAAACAATTGAGAATAACAGGTGGTAGTCTAAAAGGATTAAAATTAATAACACCTTCTGCTAAAAGTAAAATAAGACCTCTCCTTGATAAAACAAGGCAGACTATATTCAATATATTAGGACAATACTTAGATGGGCTAACTATATTAGACTGTTTCGGAGGCACTGGTTCATTTAGCATAGAAAGTATTAGTAGAAATGCTAATTTTGTTTACATAATAGAACAATCTTCAGAAGCTATTAATATTATTAAAAACAACTTTGAGAAATCTGGGATAGCAAAGGATAAATTTTTAATAAAAAAATCAAATTTCTGGATAGAAATAGATCGTTTAGATAAACAATTTGATATTATTTTTTTTGATCCTCCCTATCAATCAATAACAGTATCTCAAATAAATAATTTTTTAAAAAAATCGAAAAATATTGCCAAGGAATATGCTATCATTATTTTAAAAATTCCTATTTCAATACAAGATAGCGATTTAAATCTAAATAATTTTAAGGTAAAAATAAAAAAAGATGGAATAACTAAATTAATATTTTTAGAGAAAGGATAATTATGGAAAAAATAGGTGTTTATGCTGGTACCTTTGATCCAATAACCAATGGTCATATTGATATAGTGCATAGAGCACTGGAAATATTTGATAAAATTTACGTTACAATAGCAATAAATCCTTCAAAAAAGACATTTTTTACTATAGAAGAGCGTCTCAAAATGATAAAAGAAATCTTCAAAGATAATCCAGCAGTGGAAGTATATTCTTTTACAGGACTAATTATTGATTTTGTTAAACAAACAAATGCCACGGCAATTATAAGAGGAATTAGAGCAGTAACTGATTTTGAATATGAATTTCAGATGGCCCTAATGAATAGAAAAATGTCACCAAAAATTGAAACAGTATTCCTTTTACCACGCGAAGAATATTCATATCTCAATTCTACTATAGTAAAACAGTTGGCTCAATTCAATGCTCCAATAGACTGTCTTGTTCCAAAAATTGTTAAAGATATGCTTATAGAAAAAATGCGAAATAATCATCATCTATCATAATGATCATCCTCTATCATAAAGTAGATAAACAATTTGAAATTCATCCTTCTCAAATCAACACAAAACTATTTAGCAAACATATTGATTATATTTCAAAAAAATTTACTACCTTAACCACAAATGAATACATAAATTCAAAAATAAAAAATAAATTATCAATTACTTTTGATGATGGATATGAAAATATTTTACATTATGCATATCCAATAATGGAAAAATATAATTTAAAAGGTACAATATTCATTCCTACAGATTATATAGGAAAATTAAACTCATGGGATGTTAATATTGATAAAAAAAAATATAAACACCTTGATAAAGAGCAGATAAAATTTTTATCGGATCATGGATGGGAAATAGGTTCTCATTCAACAGATCACAAAAGTTTACTTTTTAAATCTAAAAAAGAAGTCAAATATATCTTAGAAAAATCAAAAGATATTCTGGAAAATATCACAAATAAAAATGTCTTTGGAATCTCTTTCCCCTTTGGTCATTATAATAAAAGTATATTAGAAATATCTAATAAAATCTATTCCTACTCTGTTTGTGTAAAAAATCTACATCTAAAAAAAATAAAATCAATTTATTCAAGAAAACCAATTTACAGTTTTGATTATATGCCAATTTTCAAAAATAAATTAAAAAAAAATTACTTATTTTATTCATTAACAGAAATATACGATTATGGACATTTTTTATTTACTTTTGGGACACCTGCTTTTCAATATATAAAAACTAAACTTTCAGATATAAAATACCGATAATGATATAAAAGAGGATTTTATATATGTTAGATTTATTAAAAGATCATTTTGATTTTATTGAAAATGAGTATAAAACAAAAATGTATTGTAAAATAAAAGATAAGTTAACAAAGTCTCAAATAAAAAATATATCTTATGAGGTTTTTGAAAAATATTTAAATTTTATAGGAGTTAAAAAAAAACCTGAAAAATTAAAAATTATATGCTGGATATCAGAAGAATTCAAACACCCTGAAATATCATGTGTACAATCAAAATTTCCTTTATTTGAGTTAGTAGAACTAATTGATATTAAAAATAATACAGAAATTCTTAATGAAACAAAAATACAAGTTACTCCCCAACAGAAAGTTCTTAAAATAAAAATAAAAAAGAAAAAAGTTCAAATAGAAAATATCTATAATGAATTAATAGAAAAAGATTTTTCCATAGAAGATATAATAGAAGGGAACATTATAATCAGCAAAGAAAATGAAGATGAATATATTTTAACTACTCCAGAAGAAGGATATATACGAATAACAGATAGCTCAATTGTCTTTTATAAGCCTCTGATATTAGAAAATGTTAATATGGAAACCGGAAATATTTGTTATTGTTATGATGTAATTGTAAATGGAGATGTTATTACAGGTTTTGAGCTAAGAAGTGGTGGAGATGTATTGGTGAAAGGAGTTGTTGAAGCAGCAACAATAATTGCTGATGGGAATATTATGATCGAAAAGCCTATCATGGGAATGAATAAAGCTAAAATAGTATCAGCTAAAAATATCAATTTAGTATCTGCAAATAAATCCCATATTATTGGATTAAAGGATATAAAGTTAGAAATAGAACTAATCAATTGTGAAGTTATATGTTCTGGAAATTTAATCGGTTCTAAAAACTCTCGCATTATTAGCGGAAGTACAATAGTATATGGAAATATTAAAGTAGGAACATTGGGATCAAAAGATATTATAAAAACAAAGATTACAGCAGGTATTTCTCCATTTCATATAGATAAGTTAATTAATACTGAAAAAACAATAAAAAAAATAAACTCAAAAATAGACATTTTAGAAAAAAATAAAGACTATTTAATAAAAGAACATAACATAAAAATACCTGATTATATTTCAACTGATCTAAATAAATGTGCATATCTACATAATATGATTATGGAAAATCCAGATAATGATACTGAAATTATAAAAAAAATTGCTCATTTCTTTTTTTTATTAAATAATTACAAAGAAATATTACAAGAAAAAAATGATTTTTTTAAAAATTTGAGAGAATCTATAATAAATAAAGAAAACATAAGTATAAATGTAGTTAACAAGATATATCAAAATGTTATTATAAATATAAAGGGATATAAAAAAACAACTGAAGAAGAAACAGAACACAAAAAGATATATTTATCTGAAGATGAAATTAAAATAGAAGATATAGGGGAGGCATAAATGGGAAGTACAATTATAGGAATTATCTCTGGTGCAACATTATTATTTATAGCAATAGTACACCAGGGAGGCTATAAAATATTTCTCAATCTTGACTCATTTATGATAACTTTTGGAGGAACAATAGCGGCAACTTTTATAAGCTATCCTTTACCAAGAGTAATAAAAGTATTTAAAGTATTAAAAAATATTTTCAAATCAGAAAAAAATGAATATAATAAATATATTCGTCTTTTAATTAGTCTGTCAATTAAGGCAAGACAAAATTCAATTTTAAGTTTAGAAGCTGATCTCAAAAAAATAAAAAACAGAATAATATCTATTGGTTTACAAATGGTCATCGATGGAAGTCCGCCGGAATTAATTAGAGATGTATTAGAAACTGAAATTGAATATATGAAAATAAGACATAGCGAAGGAGAACAGATTTTTAGAACAATGGCTAAATTATCACCTGCTTTTGGAATGATAGGAACATTAATAGGACTTATTGCAATGCTCCGTTCTATGGCAGATATAGGTGCAACAGCCGAAGCAATGGGACCTGCAATGGCCGTCGCATTAATAACAACTTTTTACGGAGCTATGTTGGCCAATCTACTCTTCATCCCTATAGCAGAAAAGCTAAAATCAATGACAGATAATGAACTTCTACTCTCTGCGATTTTAATAGAAGGAATACTATTAATACAAGAAGGTGTTAATCCAAGAATCGTTGAAAGAAAATTAAATTCATTCTTGCCACCAGAGATGAGACAAACTCACTATAGGGCAAAATTAACAAGAAGAAGATAATTATGGCATCAAAAAAAAGATTCCTGAACAATCCGCCAACAGCTCACGATGAAGAAGAAAATTTATGGCTTGTGACTTATGGCGACATGATGACATTATTACTGGTCTTTTTTATATTACTTTCTGCTATAAAAACTATGAACAAAGTAAAAGTAAACGATATAGTAAATTCCATGTCTAATGCCTTCGGTCAAAAAAAATTATCAGAAAAGGAAAAAAAATTATTAGAATTAAGAGATTCATTTGGCTTAGCTAAAAAAATTAATCTAAAAGAACTGGAAGATTTAAATAAAGTTTTTTCTCAAATAAGTGCAATTGTAAAAACTCAAAATTTAGAAAAAAATATTAGTATGAGTATTGATAATAGAGGTGTTATCATCAGAGCCTCTGAATCTATTTTCTTCAAGTCAGGTCAAGCAAATTTATTAAAACCAGGACAAAAATTCCTTTTAAAAATAGTTCCTGTATTACAAAACACACCTTATAATATACTTGTTGAAGGACATACCGATAATGTTCCAATCCATACAGCAAGATTTCCTACAAATTGGGAATTATCTGTAGCCAGAGCAACTACTGTTGTACGATTTTTCATAGAAAAGTGCAAACTCGATCCCAGAAGATTTATTGCTTCTGGCTATGCTGAATATAGACCTTTAGTACCTAATAATACACCTGAAAACAGAAAAAAAAATCGTCGTGTAGAAATTATTATTCTAAGAACTAAATACAAGGAATTAAGTTCAAATGAATAAAAGAGAATTTTTTAGAATGAATTACCTCGCATCATTTGAATACAAAACACTAAAATTTCATCCAGATCAAGATTTCTCCTTGACAGAAGTTTATAAAACTGATATAATAAATCTCAGTGGTAATGGACTTGTATTTAGAAAAGTATCTGAATACAACTGGGAAAAAAAAGACTTTATCTATGGCAACATTTTTCTAAGCAAAGGGATACACCCTATTAAAGTCCTTGCTAAAGTCATTAGAGAAATTAAAGTTGAAGTTCAAGGCAAAACAATAAAAGGAATCGCTATTACCTTTAAAGAAATAACAATGAAAGATCAGGATTTAATCGTTAAATTTTTAAACCAGGAAACAATTTCTATTAAAAATGATTAATAGTCCTATTGATGAAATTAAACAAATTTTTATATCAGAAAATACATTAAATTTCAATGAAATAAATGAAAAATTTAATAATGAAAAAATTAATATAGAAGAATTTGACTATAAACAATTACTAAAAGAATATATAAATTCAGAAGAATGGGAATCCGCTTTAAATACTATAGAAAAAATTATCTCAAAAGAAGGATTAACTAAAGAAAATATTAATTATAAAGCAAAACTATTGATAAAATTAGGACAGATAAAAAAAGCGCATACCTTTCTTGACGAATTATTTAATAATGATAAAAATGATTTTTACTATTTTTTAAAGACAAAAATTTATTTCTATGAAGGCAGTTATTCCAAAGCTTTAGAACATATTGAAAAAGCTATAAAATATAACGAAAAAAAAGGACTTTATTGGTACTGGAAAGGATTAATCTTAAAAAATAATAATCTTTTTAAGGATGCTATCAAATCTCTACTGGAAGCACTAAAGTTTTATCAAAATTATAAAGTCTATTATCAATTAGGCATAATATATTTTGAAATAAAAAATTATGAAAATGCTATAAAATATTTAGAATCAATACTCGATTCCCCAAAAATCCCTAAAAAAATTTATTGGTATTTAGGAAACTCTTACCAGAATATAAAAAATAATGAAAAAGCCAAATATTATTTCGAACTTTTTAAAACTTAACATTATTACAATTTTTATAATTTTTCAATGTGCTAAAATAATGCCACCTCCTGGTGGCCCACCTGATAAGACTCCACCCAAACTTGTTAAAACAATTCCTCCTGTAAAAAATTATCTGCAAAATAATGAAGTTACAATTATTTTTTCTGAAGAAATAAAAAAAAATACAGTAATAAATTCCTTTTCCATACATCCTAAATTAAAATATAAACTTAATATAAAAAATAATAAAATAAATATAAAACTTAAGGAAACTCCTGAAGACAGCATTGTAATAATAAATTTTAATACTCAATTAGAAGATATCCATAATAACAAAATCCTCAATGATATACTGCTAATATATGGGCCTAAAAATAAAATACCAGAGAATTCTATAAAAGGGAAATTATATTTATTTGATAATTCTATCGATTTATCAAAAGTAAAACTAAATCTTTATGACAATAAGAAAAAAATTAGAGAATTTAATTTTTCAAAAGATAATCATAAATTCTCAATAGATTATATAAAAAAATCTAATAATTTGCTATTACAAGTATTTTATGATAAAAATAAAAATAATTATTGTGACTATGATGAAGAACAAAATATATTTATTCCCCAACTAAATAAAGAAAATCTTATATTCCTAAAAAAAAGTGAAAAAAACTTTTCAATAAAAAATATTAAATTTTTCTGTAGTAGAATTGTTGAAATTACTACTTCCAATAATTTTAAACAAATAGATTCAGAACTAAATAACTATCTTATAAATAAAACAAAAAATAAAATATATTTTTATTATAATAATCTTTTAAAGAAAAATGATTCTTTGAGGCTTAAATTTAAAATAATAAAATTAAACAATGAAGCCTTCAATGTAGATACCCTACTTGTGGTTAATAAAGATTCTATTAATATCTCTAACCCAAAATTCATATATTCTTATAATGATACGATTCCATTTCATGAGAAAAAACTAAAAATTCTTTGTAATATTCCAATACCTACAATAAAAACAGAAATAATAATGAAAAATGATACTATAATCCCTAAAGTAGAAAATATAAAAAATCTATCATTTTCTGTGGATATAACAAAAATAAGTGAAGAATTTATATTATTAATATTAAATGATAGTACAATTATACAAAAAAACAAATTTTATAAAATAACAGAAGAAGAACTATCAACATTAAGTGGAGAAATATTAAATTTCCAAACATATACTAATCCAAAACTAATTTTATTTGATATTAATAAAAGTAGGTTATCATTTAGAACAGTTAAAGATGCAAATTTTACAATAAACTATATTAATTCAGGAAATTATTTAATAGGAATATTTAATGACAACAATAACAATTCATTTTTAGATAATGGATATATGATAAAAGATAGCATGAAATACTCAGAACCAATAACTATTTTAAATGATACATTAAAAGTGAGAAGTTACTGGATCATAGAAGGGATAAAAATAAAATAAAATAAGCTTATCCCTTGACTAATCATTAAAAATTATTTAAAATAAAAAAAAATAATGGAGGAAGTATGAGAAAAATTTTAATTATAATTTTATTTGTAATTATTACGTTAAGTTACGGAGATCAAAAGTATAAGATAAAATTTGCAACATTAGCCACAAGAGGTTCAACATGGCTTAACGTTATGACCGAATTAAACAATGCAATTAAGCAAGCAACTTCAAATAATGTAAGATTTAAAATATACCCCGGTGGAGTAAGTGGAGAGGAATTAGATGTATTGAGAAAAATTAGAGCTGGACAGCTTGATGCGGGGGGATTTACAGGAGTAGCTTTAGGAGAAATAGTTTCAGAAGTTAGAATTTTTGATTCTCCTTTTCTTTTTAAAAATTATGAAGAGGTTGATTATATCCATGAATTATTATTTGATGAATTTTCAAAAAAATTTGAACAGAATGGTTTTATATTATTAGGATGGACAGAAGTAGGTTTTGTATATATTTTCACAAAGAAAAAAATTGAAAAAATAGATGATTTAAAAGGTGTTAAAATGTGGATGTGGGAAGGAGATAAAGTTGCAGAAGCTACATTTAATGCTCTTGGATTCAAACCTATTCCTCTTGCAGTAACAGATGTAATCACTGCTTTACAAACAGGAATGATTGAAGGACTCTATACATCCCCACTGGGTGCTATTGCTCTTCAATGGAATACTCAAGTAAAATATATGTTAAAAATTCCATTAGCAAATGCTATTGGGGCAATTGTTGTATCCAAAAACAAATGGGATAAGCTCCCTCAAGAATATCAAGATACAATCAGAACCTTAAGTAAACAATATATGAAAAAACTAACAAAATTATCAAGAAAAGATAATCAAAAATCTATTGAAATCTTAAAGCAAAACGGTATCATTGTAACAGAATTAAAAGACAAAACAGAATTAGACAAACTAAACAAAGCTGGTATAAAAGCAAGAATGGATATGGCTGTAAAATATGGACTATTCCCAGTACAACTACTCAACAAAGTTGAGAAATCACTAAGTGATTTTAGAAATGAACATAATAAATAAAATAAAATCACTGTTTATAAAAATAGAATCAATTCTTTTAATAACAGCTCTGATTACCACAGTAATACTTTCATTAACTCAGATTATATTAAGATATTTTTTCCAATCTGGTATATTATGGATAGATCCTTTTGTTAGGTATCTAATTATTATCTTTTGCCTTTTTGGAACAAGTCTTGGAATAAAGCATGACCAGTATATTGGTATGGAAGTTATTTCCAATTTCTTAAAACCTCAAAAATTAATCATATTAAAAATAATTGCTTATATTGCAACCTTAGTTGCATTAATTATACTTATATTCCCATCTTATGACTTTATATCAATTATGAAACTTGAAAAAAAAATATTAATACCTCTTATACCAACATGGTACTTTAGTACTATAATATTAATTGGTTTTATTTTTATTACTATTAGTGTTATAATAAGACTTGTTGAATTAATAAGTTTATACAGGAATAATACTAATGATTAGCTTTTTATTTTTCTTTATAATATTATTACTTGCTCTCTTAAATACACCTCTCTTCGCTATTTTATCTCTAATAACAATATATCTAACTTTAAATAGTGGTGGTACTCTAACGGGTATAATAATAGAAATGTATAGAATTACAAATGTTCCTACTCTTGTAGCACTTCCATTATTTACATATGCTGGCTACATCCTATCAAAAAGTAATGCCCCAAAAAGAATTGTAAATTTAGCCAATCAAATTTTTTCTCACATTCCCGGTGGACTTGCAATAACCACCCTTGTAACATGCGCTATTTTTACAGCATTTACAGGCGCATCAGGCGTAACAATTATAGCTATTGGTGGCTTAGTATATCCTATTCTAATAAAACAAGATTATGATGAAAAACTTACTTTAGGCCTTGTAACTACTTCCGGAAGTTTAGGGCTTCTTTTTGCACCAAGTCTTCCCATTATTTTGTACGGTACTGTCAGCCAAACAAGTATTGAAAAATTATATATAGCAGGAATATTGCCCGGGCTCCTTCTTATCATTCTTTTATCTATATTCATTGTCTTAAAAAGAAAAAAAGAAATTATTACATTAAAACAAACAAAGTTTAACATAAAAGAATTTTACAAAGCGATCAAAAATACTATATTTGAAATACCGATACCATTTGTTGTTTTATTTTTAATATTAAAAGGAATTATAACATTACCTGAGGCATCGGTAATAACAGTATTTTATGTTTTCATTGTAGAATTTTTCATAAAAAAAGATCTCTCTTTAAAAAAAGATTTTATTCCTATAACAACAGAAAGCATGATTATGATAGGTGGGATATTGATAATATTATCCATGGCACTTGGTCTTACCAATTATCTTGTAATGGAAGAAGTTCCTATGAAAATATTTGAATTTATAGAGCAATATATATCTAACAAATATGTATTTTTAATATTACTAAATATTTTCCTTATAATTGTAGGATGTATGATGGATATTTTCTCTGCAATTGTTGTTGTAGTCCCAATAATTATACCAGTTGCAAAAAATTTTGGTATTGATCCCGTTCATCTTGGTATAATCTTTTTGGCAAATCTTGAAATTGGATATCTCACCCCCCCTGTTGGTATGAATCTATTTATTTCTTCTTTTAGATTCAAAAAAAATATTATCGAAGTTTACAAAGCCACAATACCATATATATTAATTCTCTTATTAGGATTGTTAATTATAACTTATATTCCAAAACTAACATTATTTTTTGTGAATTAATATGAAATCATATAAATTTTTTATAGGTCTGATAACTTCTATTTTTATTATAGATATTTTTTTTATCCCTCTTTTTTTACTCTTTAAAAATAATAATTTTATAATAAACCACTTCTTTAGCATTCTATTGGTTCTAAAATCTATTATAATTTTTGATTTTATGGTAATTTTATATTATATATTATCTATCTTAATAACAAAAAAACTAAATATAAAATTAAAAATTCTATGGATTACTGGCACTCTACTATTTTCTGTCATTGTCATCCCAATTTATTATATCAAGTACATATACTATGATGAATAAAATAATTATCTATTTTTTGATTTTAATAAATATTTCTATTGCAAATGAGGTTGTAATTAAAAAAGACACATTAAAATATAAAGCATCTGGATATTTAAATTATACCATAAAACCGCTAAAAATAATAGAACTATATAAAAATGCTCAAATTGATTATAAAAACATGAGGCTTAAAGCAGGATATATAAAAATAAATGTTGACAGCCAGACGATTTTTGCCACATATACAATAAATGAGCAAGGAGATACAATAGATTATCCAGTTCTTAAACAAGAGAATGATACAATATATGGGGATACTATTCTTTATAATCTCAAAAAAGAAAAAGGTATTATAAAATATGGAAGATCAAAAATAGAAAATGCCTTTTATTCCAGTGAGACTATAAAATCATTTGAAAGAAAAGATATTTTTTTAACATCATCAAGATATACAACATGTGATCTCATTCCACAAAAACAACATTACTATTTTTATATCAAAGATTTAAAAGTTATTCCTAAGGATAAAGCTATTGCAAGACATATTATGATGGTAATAAATAGAGTGCCTGTCTTTTATTTGCCTTTTAATACAGGGCTACCATTTCAAGAAAAAGATAAATATTTTTATATAAAAAAACTCCCTGTCTTTTACTTCCCTGCTTTTGTTTATCCAATAAGAACAGATAGACATTCTGGATTGCTGATGCCCAAAATTGGAAAAGAACGACTATTAGGAAAAGATTACTATGTAATCAAAGAAACCGGATTTTACTGGGCAATAAATGATTACCTTGATAATTTAACAAAATTAAGCTTTTATAGCACTTCCAATATTGCCCTCACCAATATATTTCGATATAAACTCAGATATAAATTAAATGGTGCAATTGATGCTGGATATTGGTACAGAAAAAATTCCAGAGAATGGAAATTAAAAATAAAACACAGCCAAATAATAGACCAAACAAGCAATCTATCAATCAATACCAATTTCATTAGTAGTGATATATATAACCAATTATTAACAGATGATTTACAATCTCGATTGGAAAGGGTGCTTCAATCAAATCTTTTATATAATAAACGTTTCTCTTTGGGAAATTTTAGCCTTAATCTCAACAGAACAGAAAATCTTGACAAAAAAACTATAACACAAAAACTCCCTTCCTTATCATTTTATCTAAAAAGAATGAATTTCAAAGGATTTTATTTTTCATATAATTTTAAATCATTATACTATATGAAATCCAAAGATTCAACCGAACTTGATTCAACTCATTATAAAGAAAAACGTTATGGAGCTATTAACAATTTTTCAATCACAAAATCTAATAAAATTAAATCATATGTCAATATAAACCAAAGTATAAATGTTTCTGAAGTATGGTTTGACAAAGCCGCAATTATTGATACTATTTCTCACATCAATTATATTCCAGATTACCCACTACTCATAGAACAACCTGATACTACTTATTCCTATGATACTTCTTATGTTCACAATGTTATTAAACATAAATTTAATTATAATTTAACTTTGTCAAATACACTATATGGAGTTTTTGCTCCTCATCTATTTGGAATCAAAACATTAAGGCATAAATTAGATCCTTCGGTAACATTTTCTTATTCTCCAAAAGATAGTGATACCCGAACTTTTCAAAATTTCCAGGGAATTTCTTATTACGCAACGAAAAAAGATCAAATGAGAATAAATTTTAGCCTAAATCATTTTTTCCAGGCAAAAATAAATCATAAAGATGAGGAGAAAAAAGTTGATCTATTTACTATTAATCAAAATATATCTTATGACAAAAATAGCACAAATAAAAAATGGTCTAACTTTACTACAACCTTCCGTGCCAACCCTATTAAAGGTCTTAATATCAATACTTATATCACTCATGACATATATGATAAAATCAATCAAAAACCTTTCAAAAATCTACCCCAGTTGCAAGAATTTAGGTTCTCTACAGACTATAGTTTAAATTTAAAATTTAATACAATAAATATAGGTGGTATTTTTCTTCCTATACCTTTATTCAAATTCTCAGAAAAAACTTCTCAAAATACAAAAAACAACCAAGAAGAAAAAAATAAAGAAGAAGAAATTGAAGCCAAAAACAACATTTTTCAATCAGATTGGAAAGGGAGATATAAACCATTATTTAAAGTAAATATGAGAACTTATTTTGAATACAAAAAACAACTACAAAGCATATATACTAAAAATTTAATAACTTCCTGGGCTAATATCAATTTTACATGGAATATATCTCCAAGATGGAGTATGGCAGGAAATTTAAGAGTTGATCTCAATAAATTTAAAATAATAGATCAGGAGTACAAAATTTATAATGATCTCCATTGCTGGCAATTTATGGTCAGAATAATATCATCAAAATATAGAAGAGGATATTATTTATTACTAAATATTCGTGATTTACAGGATATTAAAATCGAACAATTCAGGAGTTTCTAATGAAAAATATACTTTTAATATTAATCATTTTTATATTCTTTAACTGCTCACTTTTTATACCTAAAAAAATAAAAGAATACAAAAATCCTTATCTACTGTTAGAAGAATACAAAAAAATAATGCAGTATTCAATAAATGTTGACAATATTATAAGCACATTTTATAACGACACTTACTATAAGGGAAAAATTCTCTCAGAAATCTCTCCCAAAATCAATAAAACAATTCTTACAGCAAGTTTTGGTATAAAAATATTAGAATTTCAAGCTGACTCCTCATCAATAAAATTAACTACAAATATGCCGTCTCGACAAACCAAAAAATATAATTTTAAAAACAATATCTATGGGATTAAATTAAATAAAAATATTATAGATTGTATCTTGCTTAATATTCCATTGATATTAGAAAATGACATCTTAAAACAAGCAAAAATAAAAAATAATACATTAAATGTAATTTATACAGATTACAATATAAATTATTATTTCGATAAAAAAAATACCAAAATAGACTCAATAATTATATCAAATCAGAAAAAAAATATTAATGTGAAATTAGTATATTCTCAATATTCAATCTGGGAAAATTTATATTTACCGACTAAAACTCTAATATATACCAAAATAAGAAATAAAAGAAATAAGATCATCCTAAATTTAATAAAAAGAACCAAAAAAAGCCTTGACAGGTGAACAAATGTTCACTATACTAACAAGTATGGAAAATTTAACAACACGGCAAAAAGAAGTATTAAATCTTTTATATGGATTTATTGACGAAAAAGGTTATCAACCAAGTATAAGAGAAATAGCAAATGAACTTAATGTAAAATCTACGAATAGTATATGGAAAATTTTATTAGCATTGGAAAAAAAAGGTTATATAGAAAAAATAGATAAAAAAAATAGAAGCATCAAATTATTAGTTAAAAAAAAAGAAAAAGGAATTCCTATAATTGGTAAAGTAGCAGCAGGTTCTCCTATATTATCAGATGAAAACATTATAGGTTATCTTAATCCTGCAGCAGAATATAAAGAAAAAGATATTTTTGCCCTGCAAGTTCAGGGTGATAGCATGGTAGAAGCTGGTATATTAGACGATGATTATGTTATTGTAAAAAAAACAAATAAAATTTCTAATAAAGAAATCGGGGTTTTTTATTATTTTGGAGAATTTACAGTAAAAAAATTTAAAAAAGACAAAAATAAAATAATACTTCTTCCGGAAAATCATAAATACCAGCCTATTGAAATTGAAAATCTCGAAAATTTTTATGTAGTAGGACGTGTGATTGGAATTTACAGAAAAATTCAGGAGATATCAGAGTGAACAATTCTATAAATAAAAAGACAACATTAACTTTAAAAATGTTAAAAAATCAAAACTCCTATACATCCAATTCTATTATAAAGAATAAACACTGGAGGATAAAATAATGTTTGATACTCTAAAAGAAGAATGTGGCGTATTCGGTATATTTAACCATCCAAATGCAGCTCACTATACATATATGGGACTTTATGCCCTACAACACCGAGGACAGGAAAGTGCAGGTATTGCAACTACAGATGGAAAACAATTTTATTTATATAAGAATTTAGGATATGTTAATGATGTATTTAATGATGAAAGAATTATTGATGATTTTTTAAAAGGTAAAATAGCTATTGGACATAATAGATACTCAACAACAGGAAGTAATAGATTAGAAAATATTCAACCTTTAGTTATAAATTTCAAAAAAGGACAACTTGCCATAGTTCACAATGGTAATATTACAAATAGTTATAAACTAAGAAAAGAAATGGAAGAAAAAGGATCGATATTCCAAACCACAATGGATAGTGAGGTAATACTTCATTTAATTGCAAGATCCTCAAAAGAAACATTACCAGAAATGATAATAGATGCTTTAAAACAATTAAAAGGAGCATACTCTCTTATATTTATGACTGAAAAATGTATGATAGCTGCGAGAGACCCTTATGGTTTTAGACCTTTAAGTATTGGAAAATTAAATGATTCTGTTATAATCGCATCTGAATCATGTGCTTTTGATATTATCGGTGCTGACTTTATTAGAGATATTAAACCTGGTGAGATTTTAATCATAGAACATGATGAAATAAAATCTTCACAACCATTCGAACCTAAAACACCAAAGCATTGTATATTTGAATATATATATTTTGCAAGGCCTGATAGTTTCGTTTTTGGCGAATATGTTGAAACTATAAGGCGAAGAATGGGACATGAGCTTGCAAAAGAGCATCCAGCAGATGTGGATTTTGTTATCTCTGTACCTGATTCAAGTAATGCTGCTGCTTTAGGATATGCAAGAGAATTGGGCATTCCTTATGAATTAGGATTAATAAGAAATCACTATGTGGGTAGAACATTTATTCACCCAAGCCAGGTAAAAAGAGATTTTGGGGTAAGAATAAAATTTAATCCTTTACGACCTGTGCTAAAAAATAAAAAAGTAGCTGTAGTTGATGATTCTATTGTAAGAGGAACTACAAGTAAAAAAATTATAAGAATGATACGCGATGCTGGTGCAAAAGAAGTACATTTTAGAATATCTTCTCCTCCAATAACTGATCCATGTTTCTATGGTGTGGATACTCCTGATAAAAGTAAATTAATTGCAGCCACTTATTCTATAGAAGAAATCAGAAAATTTTTAGGTGCAGATTCATTAGGCTACCTGTCAATAGATGGTTTATTAAAATCTATTAACCATATTGATAAAAATAAATTCTGTATTGCATGTTTTAATGGAAAATATCCAGAAGCAATTGATAAAAATTTTGAAAAAGAAAAAATAAATCAAGCTCAAATTTATTTTTAACATCTTCAATTGGTTTTATTTAGAACTAATAATTCCTTTCATATTATGAAATACAGTTTTTCAGCTAAAAAAACTAATTATATCTAAAAAACTATCATCCCTTCCTATTATCATTATAACCACACCGGAAAATAAAAAAATCATATAATATTATAATATCCACTCTATTAGCTATTGCTATTGCAATTACTGAAACAAAATTTATAAATTAATATTAAAAAATATC
>Ga0164318_10000045_pt1 | contig 60244 bp, 68 predicted proteins | sample GuaBasSedimGuay9_FD_113734 | JGI IMG/M metagenome (GOLD analysis project Ga0164318, IMG submission 113734) | Subseafloor sediment microbial communities from Guaymas Basin, Gulf of California, Mexico - Guay9, Core 4571-4, 0-3 cm | ecosystem: Environmental > Aquatic > Marine > Hydrothermal vents... | reverse complement strand
TTCAAAACAGGCTTGGAAGGAATCGGAGTATAATCAGGTATAAGTTCAGGATGAAAAGAATCTTCAGGTAAGGATTCAGTGTTATCATCCAGCCACTTCAATATATCTTCTTCTCTTTTCTCTACTTCAGAAAGAATCTCCTCAACTTCATCTACCCTTTCCCTAATCTCCGCAGATTCCTGCTTTGCCTTCTTCCCTATCTCCTTAAAAACAGCAACCTTCTTTAATTCCTTCAAATCTATATCTTCAGGTCTGATTACCTTCCCGCTTATATCCTCCAGCGGACGCTCTTTCAATACATCCTTATCAGCTATAATTACAGGCTCACCTTCATCAATAAAAGACTGAATCTTCTTCCTAACATCTTCAACAGATTTTAATCCCTGTGCCCTTAATTGACGAACAATAACAACCCTGCCATTCTTTAACTTTACAGCTCTCTCTCCATATAATTTCCAGCCTTTAAACCCTCTCTTTATAAAGAAAGGCAACTCTCCATAAACCTCATGCCTTACTTTCATCTGACTCTTGGTCTTTCCATATTCAAAAGAAATTTTAGAAACAGGTTTCGCTTTCTTTACTTCTTCAGCAGAAGGGATAAGTTCCTTCTTCTTCTGTTCTTTCTTTTCCTTCTTTTCTTCAGTAGGAATAAGCTCTTGCTTGGTTTCCTTCTTCTGTTCCTTCTTTTCAGCAGGGATAAGTTCTTTCTTGGTCTCTTTCTCTTTCGCTTCTGATTTCTTCTCTAAACTTTTCTCCAACTCTTTATGAGCCTCTGTATCCCTAAAAACAAATACTTGGTCGGGATAAGTATTCTCCCCAACTCTCTGATAAAGAATTACTCCATCATAACCTTTCTTTCTTAAAGTATCCGCTATCTCACTTTCTAATTTCGCAAACCTTTTTTCTGCATTCTTTCCTTTTAATCCTCTCTTTGGAGGCTCTTTCCCTGTAACTTCCTTATAGAGAGCTAAAGGAATCTCTCCTTCACTCTTTATATCTTCAGGAATCTCAAACAAATAAGGATTACGCAAAGTAACAGAAGTCCTCCATATCTCTTTTCCACCAACACCAGCAACTCCACCTTTTGTTATAGGAGAAGTTGCATACGGAGGAATCTGCCCTTTATATTTTTCAACAACAAACCAAGTCCCTTTCCTATCAGGATGAGAAAGTGCTTCTCCTGCCCTTACAACCCTTAACTCATGTCCTTTAGAAGTAAGACGATAATTATCTACTCCTTCAAATAAAGGTTTGGTTTTTTCTGGTTTCTTTTCTTCTTTTACTAAATCAGGAAATTCCTTCAAAACTTCTTCAGGAACGGGTTTACCTTCCTTTAAAGCCTGCTCTACATGCCATCTCCTAATTACATCAATCAAATCAGGTTCAGATTGTAAAATATACTTGTTTATCTCAAAAGTGCCCTTCGTCTTTTTATCTATACGCTTATATGTAGGAACAACTTTCTCCCCATACTTCTTGTGATAAATTCTGTATTTATCAATTCGCTTTTTAGGAAAGAATTTGTTTGCTTCTTCTGGAGTTAAATCTTTCTCCAATAAACTTTCCCATTCTTTCTTCGTCAATTGCCAGGGTTCTTTTTCCTTCGCTTCTTCTTTTTCAGGAACAGAAACTTCCTTCTTCTTCTCTATAACTTTTACCTTTCCATTAGGGAGAACGCTTACCTGTTCAGGAGCAAGATTTTCTTTTATTAACCTCCTCCCTTCTTCAGGAAGGAGTTTCTTAATCTGATTGTCAGTAAATCCTCTATCCTTCAAAATCTTTATTTCTTCATCAGTCAACTTTTCTTCTTCTGGTTGAGTGAAAACGTTTTCAATTTTTTCTTCTGTTTTGACTTCTTCCTTTGGCTTTTCTTCCTTTGGTTTCGGCTTTTCTTCTTTAACTTCTGGCTTGGTTTCTTTAGGAATAAGCTCTTTCTTTTTCTTTTCTTCAGCCTGCTTAATCAGAGAATCTAAATGCTTTACTAAAATATTCTTTACAGATTTAGGCAACCTTTCAGATTTACTTATATCTTCCCTAACTTCCTTTATATCTTCAACAGCAGGAACTTTCTTCTGACTTATATCTCTCAATACAGAAGCATGTTTCCTTGCCCTTTCTTTCTGTTTTCCTTCTAACCTATCCGCAATCCTATCATATATAGAAGCTACTCCCGCAGATACCTGCTCTGGCTTCTGTGGTAAAGCAGTTAGTAATTCATAAGGAGATGTTGCTGGAGCTGGTTGTGGTTGTGGAGGAACTTCAGGAGCAGGTTGCTCTATTGCCTTTGCTTTCTTTTCTACCCTTCGTGCTAATCTGTGAACCCCCGCTCCCAATCCAGCAGTAAGAGCAGTCTGCCCTAATGTGGTAATAGTTGTGTCCACTAAATCCTGTAAAAATTCACTCCAAGTCTTATGCTTACCTAAAGCTAGCTGATCAGATATGTTTTCAACAATAGTATTTAAATTCTCTCCCACTAACTCACCACCAAATAACTCAACAACTCCCTTAATGATAGATTTCTTCATTGTCTTTGTAAGACTGTGGAAGGGAATCATCTCTGTCAGAGCTTCAGATAAACCAGTAGGAACAGCTGTCTTTATTGCCTTCTCATAAGGATACCCTTCCGCTCTTGCCTGTAAGAACTTTTCACCACCAGAAGTAATACCAAACATAGGAAGAAGCGGAACTCTGGTAAACCTTGAAAGGAGAAATTGAGTAATACTATTTATCGTTGAATCTATAATCCCATAAGCATAAGCCTTCGCTTTATTCTTACCCACTTTGGGAGCTAATAAGTTAGACAACTCATTCGCCCACTTCTGAATTTTACTTGTATCAAAACCTAACCGCTCTCCCAGAGCAGATATTGCTCCAGTAGCACCTATTACAGGAGTAGCTAATCCTCTGGCTACCGCTTTACCAAGAACAGGAAGCCAGCCTTCTTCTTGCTGTGTCTGAATAGGAACAGAAGGAGCTTGCGGAACTTGCATCGTCGGAACTGAAACAGGTAAAGCTGTCTGCCCTTGACTCTGAACCTTTAATAAATCTTTCTCTTTAGGTAAATTGAGCTGTCCTGTTAAAGGAAGCCCTAACATCCTGCGAGTAAGAAATTCTACATATTGATCATCTATTGTTGGTAAAACCTGTTTCTTTTCTGCCATAACTCACTCCTACATAGTAGGAATTGGTAAAGCACTTCTCTGTAAATTCAAAAGACTAAATAAGAAATTGGATAATGCCTGTGTTTGCTCTGGAGATAAAGTCAACCTTGATAATGCCTGTGCTACCTTGATTGGTATCTCCTGTTGTTGCTGTATCGCTTTATCAATCAATGCTCTCTTTTCCTGCTCTGCCTTTGCTTGAGCTTTTGCAGCTTCAATTAATGCTCTCTGTTGCCATTCATAAACAGAAGGTAATGCCTGTAATAAAGCTGTCTGTGGGGCAGTCTCTAATTGCATAGCTTGAACTAATAAATTAGGAGCAACAGCAGAAGGAGTAATCGTCTGCCTTGTAGCAGAAACTAATCTAGAATACGCTGGCAATAAAGCCTGTAATGCTCTCCTTGCATACTTCGCTCTTAACAGAGAATCCCAACTTGTATCTCTGGGAATAGCCATACTGGCTAAAGTCGTAATCCTATCTTCTAACGCAGAAACAATATTGGGATTCCAGTAAGCCAGCCCACTTGTTGATACTAAAGGAATAGCACTGGCTAAATTCTTTAATGCCCGACTCTGCCTTTTTTGAGTCTTCCCTAATGCCGAAACAATATCCTGATATTGTTGTAGGAAACTCTGTGGGAGATTTAAAGCCTGTGTAAAATAATCAGGAGTCCCTGCCCCAGATACCATTCCCTTTACCATATTCTTTACAGCTTCATATTGCTCCTGTGTAATAACAGGAGTCTGCGGGATCGCAGATACAGGTTGTTGTGGTTTCTCTTTCTTCCCAGACATAAACCAGTATAAACCAAAAGTAGGTAATGCCCACTTCGCAACCTTCCCTAATCCTCTCCCAAACTTACCACCAAGCCCACCCATCATCCCAACCATATATGGCTCTATCTCTTTCAAAAACTGCCTATTCTCTCTCCTAAATTGTTCTCTCCAATCAAAAGTAGCCATATTAAGCCTCCACTACAAACTCATACATACCATTAACTACTGCATCTATTGCACTATTTAGCCCATTAGACATCTCTGCCAATGGACTAAATGCCATCAGGGCTAATCTCTCTGTAAAATCATTAATCATTCCTTGTGCTGTTCTTAAATAGGAAGCATACTTGAGTGCCCTCCGCACAAAAGTATCATACGCTTGCGATAATAAATTAATCTTTACCGCATTAGCCCTGACTTTTGCCCTATAATCTACCATTATATCTTCAAGCCATTTATTAAATTCCTTCCCATACCTGATTACATCAGTAGATAAAACTTGAGATTGAAGCCTTTGAATATTCTCCAGAACCCTGCCCTTCTCCTGTGTTATCTGCTGATACATTCTCTCTAATCCCATCTCCGCATCTGCCTTTGTAAGTATCTCCTGTATCTTCTCCTTTCTTAAAGAATACATATTTCTCACTTTCCTTGCAATAGCTTCAAATAAATCCTGTTTGGATTGATTGATCCTAAACATACCCTCCATTAGAGAAACTTTGCTAGCTTCAAAATCCACACGAGAACTATAAGTCCTAGCTAAAGACTGATATTGATTTACAAAATCTTCTAATAGAGAAACTTGATTATTATATGCCTGCCACAAAGCATTGTTCTTTCTCAAAATTGAATCTATATACTCCAGAACTGCCCGACTTCTTTTGAGAATAACAGAATAATAATCAGAATAAGTTTCCTTATATAGAGAAACATATCGTCCCACAACCACAATATAAACATCCCGCAAAGCAGTTAATAAATTCTCCTTCTCATACAAAATATACGCATTTAAATAAACCCGATTGAGATAAAGCAAAACATAAGACTGAAAAAGCTCTTGTAGAGAAACTAAAGTGTTTACAAATAATTCTTCCTGCCTGTTTAATTCTTCCTTCGCTTTCATTATCAGCTCATAAAGCCTGTCCTGCCTATCTTTATCTTTGAAAACGTTTTCACTGAAAACCAACTCATCTGCCCGACCACTAACAAGATTGTCTATTTGCTGGTCTAACTTGCTCAATTTCTCCTTTAAAAATGCAGGAGCATTGGCAGTATAAACATCATAAACAGGCTCAATATATTGGTCATATTTATCACTAATGATAGAATCAATCCTTTGCCTAGCCAGCTCCGAACGCTCAAGAAAATCCTTACTCTCTAAAATAGAAATAACCTGCTCATAAAAACCTATTACCCTTTCTACATCCGACCTTCTCTTTTCAATAAGCTGTTTCAACCATATCCCATATTGTAAATCCTGATTCAATAGAGAATCTATCTGCTCAAAAAACTTTTTAGACTCAATAACTAAATCATCCTGATAAAAATCAAAATCATATCTTGGATTGAATAGAAGCGGACGCTCAATCCCTTCTAATTCAGGAGCAGTAAAAGAAGGTAAAGAATCTAAAGTCGGAGATTCTATTGATTGTAATTCATCAGGAATCTCTGGAGGAGATACAGAAGATACTTCCAAATTAATGGAATCAAAAGTAGGAGACTGAACGCTCACTTCCTTAATCAAATCTTCTATCTCCGACAGATAAGAAGACACATCAAAATCAACAATATCCCTATCAGGATAAACTCTCTCTGGTAATTCATCTATATCTGATATGGGAGATTCGGTCGGAAAATCAGGTAAGGGATATAAATCAAAATCAATGTCTGGCGGGGGCGGAGCTGTTATCCTGATGCTTCCCCTTCTCCTGATTTCTTCAACATAATGATTTATAGCAGAAGTTATCTCTGCGGATTCAGTAAGAATCGTATTAATTCGTTCGTCTATTAAACTACCTATCGTGGACATTAACCACCCTCCAATAGCTTATCAGTCATGGAAACAATTGTATGTGCCGCAGATAACACTCCACGAATATTCCTTTCATAATACTCTCCTAAAATCCTATACTTTGTCGTGTCTTTATTCAACCTGTCCCTTAAATGCATTAAAGCAAAATCAACAGCCCTGTCCACATCAAATAAAGCCTTCTTCATAAACAATCTATAATCAAAAGTATCTCTCCCCGCTCTCTCATCCATAGTAGATAACCACAAATTCTTTATCCTGCTCTCTGCATTGGATTGAATAGAGAACTTGTCTATCTCTGCCCGCAAATTCTCAATCCGTCTGGTTAAATCTGGAACATTGTTATACTTCCGCAATGCGGTTGAAATATAATCTAAATAAGTCCTGACTACTTCCAATTTAGCCCGCTGACTCCTGCTTATAAAATCCAGCTTGGAACTCAAAATATCCATATCTGTTATATCTCTTAAAGCAGTAAGAAGATTATTCCTGTTCTTTACTATATACTGGTCGCTCTTTATCGTCTCTAATCTCATCTGTTGCTGAATTAAATAAGACTTAATCTGATAAAGGTCTAATTTCGTTCTTTCTTCCCGCACCTTCGTTGAAAATGTTTTCAATGTCTGCAAAAATCTCTGAATCTTCTGATTTACATTCTCTACCAATAGAGACAAAGCCTGTTTGGAAAAAATCTCACTATCTAAATCAATTGTTTCATTTAATAACTTCTGTCGCACATCCGCAACAAGCATAGAAAGATTGGATTTTACTTTGTTTATCAAAGAATCAACCTGCCGAATCTTCAACTGCCAGAATCTCTCCAGTATTGAAATATACTGATTTACCCTGCGTATCTCTGTCATATAAATCTTTGAAACCATATCAACTAATGAAAAATAAGAAAGAAGTAAGAAAGAAGAAAAAATATTGAATAGAGCAGATTTGTTCTCCACCATTTTCCACACACGCTCACCGTATTCAGAAAGCACTTTAGCTTTAATTTCAGCTAATTCATTCTTAACTTTTAACTTATGTAGAGAAATATCATAATAAAGACTCCCATCAATCACATCATCAGAAAAGCCTCTGGATACAGCTTCGCTTGAAAGCTGGTCTAATTCTTTCTCTAATTCCAGAGTCTTCAAATGCTTCAATGGAGCAACCCTGACTACTCTCTCTGAAAAATCAGCCAGAGATTTTATCATTTCTTCTGAAAATACATACGAATCCAACCGCTCCCCTTCCACCACTTCCTTAATCAAATTCAAATCAATCCGACCCTGATACCCTAAAACCCTATCATAATCCTTCTTCCAGTCATCAAGACTCTTTGCGTCTCTATAAAAAGAAGTATCAATATCTAAATTGAAATCATGAGATACATCTAAATTAACCGAAATACTATCCAGAGCCTCCACAATTTGTGCTACATAATCATTTATGTAAATCAATAAATCATTAACAGAAAAAGTCTCCTTGTCTGGAACTTCAATATCTAAATCAGGAATCTGAAAAATATAAGGGTCGGGAATCGTCGGCAACTCTGGAATAGAAGGAGAAATATTCTCTGGATAAGTATATTCAAAAGAATAATCAGGAATATCATCTCCTTCACGAATGGAAATAGAAGGAAGGTTTATTACATAGGAAGACGCTTCTTCAAAAAGTTGATCCAACGCATCATTTAAAGACGAAATAATCGCTTTATAATCAGAAGAATCCACGCTGAAATCTGGAATGTCTATATCTATATCAGGAACTTTATTTTCTAATTCATCTAAAAAATCTGTCCAGCTATCTCCTGCAAAATGATCATAGGCAGACGGATCATCATCTCCTTCAGGCACGGTAAAAGTGTTAACCACAACGCTCTTTACTTCATCAGAAAAATTCACAATCTCATTCCCTATCACCGAAATATTATTCGTAATCTGATTGTAATAATTCACTAACTCATTTAAATCCATTACCTTCCTCTCCTAGCAACTGGTATTGCCTTCACAACCACACTCTTTAACTCAAAACCTGAAACTAATTTTAACTTAATAGGAATATATCTTTTATCAGGATTGGAAGCCGTGCGTCTTGTCAAACCTTTACCAACAAGAATCCTCCACTCCCCTTCCGTTACCCACTCATCAATTGAATAAGAATAATCTCCTATAATTAACTCTCCAATAGCTGGCTGGTCAGATTTTCCACTAATAAAAACTTCCAAATACTGATTTATTACAGACTTGTGAAGGTCTATATAACCTAAATCTATAACCATATTTGAAGTATTCGCTAATTTCGTAATTCCCTTGTTCAAAAGATTTACAGCAACACCTAACAATTCCCTACCTTCAACTTCAGGATATTCAGCAGAAACAACATTCAATTCATCATTCTGATAAATTTCTTCAGTAGAAGAAATCTCCTTCCTTTCAACAGCCCTTACTTCAAATAGAGCCAGTTCACACTCTCCTACCAAAACAGGATTCACAAGAATTTCACTATTCATTTGTAACTCATTCAAAATACAATGAATATCTAATCTATCCAGCGACGCATACCCAATTCCATTTGTCTGTAAAGCTCTGAAAATTAAATTACCACTGATTAAATCAGGACGATAAATAAGACCAGAAACTTTCATTGCAGGCACAATTGCCTGCCCACCAACAAAGAACGGATTTACTATCTGCCCTGATGATTGCAACCTTGCTAAATTCAAACCCACATTACCAACAACAGGAACTTCTATCTCTCCAAAAATATCTATCGCAGGTAAATCAACGCTCCCTGCAGGACTCTCTCTGATAACAATCTCTAATGAAGGTAATTCAAGAGAACAGGAAACAAAAGAAGAATTAATAAGCTCTCCTTCAAGTTCAATAGGCTTTGTGTCAAGATGGCAGGTATAAACCAGCGGAGCATTCGCTATCATCTTAAAATTGAAAATGTTTTCACCAGTGAGAAATTCAGTAACGATTATATCCATGTCTATGGAAAAATCTACATTTCCAAACATATAATTAGAATGTCCTAAAAAAGAGAAGAATATAAATTCTATTATCTGCCTTTGTTCTACACGTCCTTTGAAACCAAAGGAGCGAATCATTGCACGAATATCATGCTTCGCAGAACAGGAAAATTTAAAATCAACATCTACAACAGGAGGAGGTGGTGCATACCCTTCAAATTCTAAATCAAATCCTTTCCATACTCCTTGATGTCCAGCACGAATACTAAACCCAAAACTATTTTCAATCCCAAAACTCAAAGCATCGCAACGAAACCCTACCGAACCTTCCATTGTATTTTCAATGGCAGTTATTGTATAAGTAACTAAATTTACTCTTGAAGCCTGAAATTCACCAGCATAACTCTGAACAAGAGTAACAAGAGAATTAGAATCTTTTGCTAAATACATACATAATCCATTAACCCAATCAGAATCAAAAGAATCTTCATTTCCAGTCGCCTCCAATGTTAAATCCGAATTTATTTTAAATTCTTTTACTTTATGTTTATAACATCTTATATATAGTTGATTCCTCCAAACCGCTACCCCACACGGACGATCATCATCAACTAAACCTTCAATCCCACCTGCCACTGGATTTACTTTAAAAGGATTTATAGACTCTATCTGCCATACCGTTATTCTCCCATTACCATAATCCGCTACAAAAAGTATATCTCCAAATACAGGATGCCAATATAAAGCACATTGATGCGGTTTTTTAAATTGCCCATGTAAACTACCATAACTTCCAAATTCTCCTATATACCCCCCATCAAGATCAGTAACTAAAATACGATGTGCTCCTACATCACAATGAAACAAATAAGCATCTCTGTATAATGTAGCTGACCATTTTTTTACAGACGCAAGTCCTTGTAAATTTTCTTTTCTACCACCTGCCGATAAAATAGGATGGAAAGTAGGATAATCCCCTACATCATCTTTATGTTCTATCCATCCTACATCTTCATCTATCCATCTAGCAAAATAGATCCTAGATGGTGTTACTACCCCAGCTCCTAATGGTAGAGCTTTCCAGTCTGGTTTATTATATACCTTTCTTTCCCATAGTAATACATCGGGAAATTTATATTTTCTCAAGAAAAGAACATTTCCATACTGCCTCAAAATAAAATAAAAATTCTTCCATCCAAACACGCCAACATGAGTATATATAGTCCAATAAGCTCCTCTCTCAAAAACTTTCCAACTAAACTCTTTTTTGTCCTTAAATCCCATAGCTTACATACCTATACTTATTCTAAATACTGATACTTATCCTAAACACTGAAATCGTCTGAATAGACCCATTGGTTATATGTGTATCCGCCATAATTAACTCTGCATCCGCAGTTCCCACTGACCCATCTATACGACAATCTGTTTCAGAATATACCCCCGAATCTCCATTGGTTATAAGTCTAAACCAGCCCGCATCTCCATCAGCAGTAGCATACCCAGACCAGTTATCTACTGGAACTTTGTCAATAGAACCATCTTCCGCTTCCGCAAACTCTAAATCAAAATTACCACTCGCATTCTTCGTAATCTCCACTAACTTCGTCCCTACTGGAGCTTCATCAGGACTATCAGGTTGAGTGCCTGAATAAATTATGAGCTTGGAATTCTTAAAAATCTCCTTAATAGAAGAAGCCTCCCAAGTGCACTTAATCTCATCAAAAAGTGTCGTATCATTCGCAGTTTCAGAATCCACAACAAGAGTTATATAAATAGTATTCACATCATCAGGAACTTCTATCAGAAAAAGATGACGAGTCCACTCCGAATCATCTAACTGCTGATCTACATAAGAACCATCATTTATGTCTGGTCCTACCTTCACCCTACCCTTCGCAGTCCCATTCTTATGATATAACTCCAGCATATACCGATGCCCCATCTTTACAGGCTTACCTTGATATGCATACCCTTTCGCAGTAGTCGTGTTAGTAATCTGTAAACATTTACCTTCATATCCACCTTCAACAGCCTGAAGTGTGGCATCAATAGCAGACCAGCCAGATGCATCTGAACTAAAAGACCCATTCTCAATTATATCAACAGTCTTGCCTAAAAGTTTGTTCTTTAACCCTGTTGAAAACCTGAAAGCCATAACAAACCTCCTTATCCTAAAAGTTTTTCATTAAAATCTTCTAATTCATCACCATTCTTATACCACTTGTCTTTATACTTTTGCAAGTATTGAACATCTAATAAAACTCTCTCCCCCAACAAAACACTCTTTAACCCTGGAGGAGCACCCTGCTTCCCTATAAAAAACCCTGCATCTGGAATTCTAGGAAAAATTATACAATCCCAATATGTGGGATTCAATAAACTCTGCCCAAAATGTTCCTTCTTCTTTGGCTTATAAAAAATAGTATCATCCTCTATCTTAAACTGAACAAAAGGAAGAAAATAAGGACCTTTGAAAAAAATAGGATTAGAAAAACCCAATCCACAATAACTATAATCCGCATCATCAACTATTAGGAAACCTTTATACCGCTCCTGATCAGATTTCTCAAAAGCAGGATCAGGATACATTAAAACCATTCTATCAAAAATTAACGCATCATTCCCATGCTTGTCTGTAAAAAAAGAAATCTCGTCCAGCGGAACTACATCAAATACATTATCCGCATAAGAAAACTCCCTGATTATCCTTAAATTCGCAGTAAAAACCATCCTGTTTCTGGTCAATAAAGATAAAGCAGGAAAAGTTACTCTTTTCACATACCCATGATGCTGGGCTACATGACAATAGGGAACTCCCGCACCCAAAAACCCATCAGGCTGATAAGGATCATAACAGGAAACATAAGTATAAGGACCATATAACTCCTGCGGAATATCATAAGAACCCAAAGACTTACGAATACAATCCACATAAAAATGATTCATATCCCTTTTCTCATAATAACACCACACAAAATCCGATTCGTTAACAATAAAAGCATTTATGGGATTCTTTGAAACATCTCTCCCACCAAAACAGGGAATATCTCTTTCATAATACAACCCCGTATAATAAAAACGCATACAACAATGAACTTTCGTATTCTCTAAAGTAATACTATGACCATTATACTTTAGGGAATTATGCACACTCGCTCTGGCTCTGGGATCACGCTTATACGCTTCTTCAAGTTGCGTATATCTAGGATAATGAGTATAACGACTGGCAGGACAATATTCACTAGCCTGCCCTTCAGGATTATAAGGAACATCATTAATATCAAAATACTGAACCTTTGAATGATGCTCCAGATAAAGCTCTTTTATATCATCTCCTAAAGGATAAATATCTAAAACAGACTTCCACTTCTTCTCAAATATGCGATTCCCTAACTTGGCATAAGACCACGCATTCAACCAATCATCCCAATGCCAATCATTGGGATCATATTGCTCACAATAAGGATGCATCCATTGCCACTCATAATAACTACTATCCGTATAAGTCTTTATCTTTTTAGCCGAAAAGGAGAGCTTCTTATAATCTAAATCAAACCTGTAAACATACGCTCTGGTATAAGAAGAATGTTCTCTATCACAAAAAACACGCTTCTCATTACCCCACCTATCATAACAAACCCTAACATTCTCCTTATCAGTGGTTGTATGAGAAAGATTGTCATAAAAATATAAATAGAAGGATAAAGGATTGATTACTCCGAAGCGACCACATAAAGGCTCATTGATATATCCATTATACCAGTCAAACTGGTCAGCCCAAATCGTGTCAATATTCCCTGCACTATCTATCTTCCAAAAAGCTAAATCTAACTTAAAATGGTCTTCATCCCCAGCAAAATCCCATTGAAAAGTAGCGAAAATAGCAACATCCTTCCCCCGTTCTTCCGAAACCCTTATCCGAATATAATCACTAGGATTCTTCTTGCATACTTCTATTACCGCATCACCAACACGATAAACCTTCTTCTGCCCAGCAGGTAACTTGTTAAATAAATGCTGGGCAAGACCAACATACTTGTGCCACACATCCCCCTGTAATATCTTCTTAACCATTGTTTAACGGAATTCTTATTGAAAAAGTCCCAATCGTTACACTAGTGCCAGCAGTTAAAGTAGAAGAACCTGAAATCTGCAATGGAGAATCTGAAAGAGTGCCTACAGTGCCCTGTATCCTTAACTTGCTTGAATCCGCACCACCATTATCATCATGAGCCTTTATACGAAAATAAGAAGCTGTCCCAGTCGCTACCACAGTCCCTTTCCATACATCATCATTGGCTTTCTCTAACACCCCAGCAGTAACAGTCTGCGGACTCTCAAAATGTAATCCCTTGCCCCTTACATTCGCTACAACCTCCTGCACATCAGAAACAGCAAGAGAACCACTTGCCACTACATTCAAAGAAAACCCATCTCCTTTATACTTGCTGGATACAACTACCGTGCCCGAACCACAAGCTACCGCTTCCACTAAATTAGAATTCGCATTTATCGCTTCTGCAATACCTAACGCAACCTTTAAAGTAGTATCATCATCAGCAGTCCTGTTATACTGAATAACCTCATTGCTCCCAGATGGAACAACAGGAGTTATGGTTATAGTAACAGAATCCCCTTCAGCCCCTTCATTGGTTACATCAAAAGAAACTACCTGCTTTTTAGAAGGACTCCAATCCTCCCCATCAGTAGTAATGGTTACTAACCTAGTCCCGCTCTCTGCATCATCAGCAGAAGCAGGAATCGCACCACTAAATATCTCTAACACAAAATCAGTTAAAAGCTCTTTTAGAGAACCTTTTGTTGCTAAAGCACCAGCTAACCCTGTTGAAATCATTATATTTCCCATACCTACCTCCCTAAAATTGAAAACGTTTTCAATTTATTGCTTATATGGAGCAACTAAAAACAAAAGATACTGCCCATAATCATCATTCTTTAAAGCAATATGCACATAATCAATATCTTTCAAAACATCAGATTCCTGCGGAGTCAAAATCTTAATCCCAGAAGAAGTGGCAAGATAAATCCCAACTTTGGTCGGAATAACACAAACCTGCGTCCCCGCAACTAAATCTTCAGTGCTTTTCTCTAAAGTAAATACTCCAATACTCCCACACGCAGGAGCATCTATAACCCTTGATACAACAGGTTTGCTTTCAGAAAACTTTAATTCATAAACTCCTTGATGAGTAGAAATATAAAGACCCCAGCGTGGAGTCTCTCCACTGGGAGAAATACTCACAGCATTAATAAGTGAATCAAAAATAATCGGCTTCAAACTCTCATCCTGAAAATGTAAATCTCCTTTAATTAACTTCCCAAAAGGCTTGGAATAAATAAGAACATTATCTCTCACTTCCCACTCACGAGCTAATGCCCTGAAAGTAAAATGTAATGGAGGAACTTTCGCTTCCCCTACAAAAATAAGCCCAGAAATCGGCTGATTCTTTATGGTAAAATCATCTGTAATAAATCCATTTATAAGAGAAGGAACATAAGGCTCTTGCTGATTAAAAACATGATAGGGAGGAAGTTTGGCTTCCCCCCTGAAACCAAAAGCCTTTAATAAATCCCTTCTATAATCCGCTCCTGCCTTTGCCATTATAACAAACCTTTCGGTATTATAGTCCTGTTAATATAATGCTGATACTGCCTTTCTAAATCTCTCTTTACCTTCTCAATATCAGCCATCCATAACGCTAAATACTTTTCAGCTAACGGAGAAATCGTCTCCGTATCAGTCTTCGTAAAAGCAGTGGCTATCACTCCATCAACTAAATAATGAGAATACTTCACAGGAACAGCAGAATCAATCTCCGCACCTTCAGGAATTGCTGGTCCTGTTATCTCTACCTTCATCCCATCCGACTCTGGAGCATAATGCAATAAAACTTTATCAGGACGATAATCCAAACAAAACCATCTAACCTCTCCTAAAATCCCTTTATGAGAAGAAATAAACTCATAAGGAATCTTGTCTAAATCCCTACCTTCCACAGAAACAAAATCAATATCAATTAAAGATGAAGGAAAATCATAGAGAAACTTCCCAGCCTCCGTGCTATACTCTACCGTCTTCAGAAAAATCCTTGTATGCTTACAAAACTCCTTTACAGCTAAATCATAATAAAAATTTAATTCATCATCACTCCATAAATAAGGAGCTTTCTCATCTGATAAAAACTTCCGCACCTGATCCAATACTTCAAGTCGGGTCATTCACTACTCCTTCTTATAATAAGGAATCATATCCCCCCGCTGGGCTGTAATCGGATGATAAGGATAAATCCTTCCAGTAGGAACATGCTTAAGATAAGGAGGATGTTCAGGTTCTTCCTTCTTTACCTTCACTTCTTCCTTCTCTGCCTTCTGATCTACTAATTCTATTATATCTTTCTTCTTTGCCATCATTGCCTCCTTTTAGTGAAAACGTTTTCAATTAAAAAAGGGGGCAACCGCCCCCTTCTTGATTATCCCATCTTGGCAACAAGTGCCCTGATTTTCACCTTACCTTTTACAGAAACATCTCCACTCCAAGTAGGAATAATATCTATAGTATCATCTTCAGTATATCTCTTTCCAGATACAGCATAAGCATCACCAGAACCAGTAGAAACAATTGTGCCCGCTGTCGCTTTTAAATCCACATCAGCATCAAAACCATCATCGTCATCTCCATCTCCTATTGTAGCAGTAGCAGAAGTGCCAGCATCAGAAGGAGTTACTATCTCAGTCTCTACTAATAAAACTCTCATGCCCGCACCAACAGGAAGAGCTTGAATAACATCTCCACTGGCTACATTTAAAGCATCAAAATCAATAGTGTTCTCTAATACAAATAATGCCCCAGAAGTCCTGAATGGGACTCCTGCTTCATATCCGTTTAATGCATCTATTACTGCCATTTGTTTACCTCCTTATACTAATTTAACATAAGCAACACCTAAACTTGCAGGCTGTAATACCTTAAAATCATAAACAACTAACCCCTTCATTGCCTCCGCAAAAGTATCAGGTGGACGATAGGTTTCTTCCTTTACTAACTGCATTACAAATACTAACGCAGATTTATGCCCAAAGTAAATGTAAGTGCACTTGCTCCCACCATCTTCTACAATAGGAAGTAAATTAGAAATATAAATATCAAAATCATCTATCCTGCCTATAAGACCACTTCTCAATACTGACTGCCTATCTCCAGTAAGAGATGCATCTTTCAATTCAGATTTCTTGATAAGACCAGCAATCTTCGGAGGAAGAACAATATACCTATCAGTTCTTGGCCTATCCTGCTCATCAAGAACAGTTCCCATATCTACTATAAGATCAATTATATTATTTTTCGTTACTTCAAGCGGAGAACCAGTCTCTCCTAAATTAAACGCATGAGTCTGCTTTCCTGCATTAGGACCACGATTATTCTCATCTACATCCACATAAATAGTCCCAAATACTTCCCTATCATACACAATCTTTAACTGCTGACTGGCATCTTGAGCATATTTATCCATCATATTCAAATCAAACTGCTTAATATCAATATCATCAAGAGCAAAATTGTAATATTTAGCACGATTAACAGTAAACTCTACATATGTAGATTCTGGATATTCCAGCTCTAACCTCTGCCCTTTCTTATATGGCTTGATAGTAATAGATGGAACAGTCCTGATCCAAACAGTGTCTCCTTGATTCTTAATCTCCCCCACATAATCAGTTGTGGCTATATTAGCCACAGTAGAAGCAGCATAAAATTTCTCAAGAGTTTTCCCCGCAAATATTACAGGAATATTCTTGGTTGCATTATAATCAGGATAATTCGGAAGTCTTGGTATTGGCATGACCACACCTCCCTGTTAGAGTTAGTCTATCACCCTTCCCTCCTCAATAGCCTTCCTGATCTCCTCCTCCTTCTTTGCCTTTTCTTCAGGAGTATATCTACCTAACGCACAATCCCTATAAAACTTCACAATCTCCTCCCGCTTTATCAGTCTGGGAGATGTAGTCGTCCTCGCCACTTGTCTCCCCACAGGACTTACATTGCTTTGTGGGGGCAAAGTGGACTTCTGCTTCTTCTGATTCTTATACTCTATAAAAAATTGGGCAACCGCTTGTGCGTCGCCCGCATTATAAGCATCTAACATCAACTCATGTAAAGTCTTGGTTGAAAAAGGAGCTTTCTGCTGTAACCAATTAATAAAATCTGGATCATAATTTAACTCCTGCCAATCAGGAACAAGAGCTGTCAATTGAGCTTCAAATGTGGTCTTCATAACAGGCTGAATCTCTTGAGCAACTTCCTGCTTGATCCTCTCTAACTCATCTCTGGTTACAAACCTAGAACTCATTTGCTTCAAAACATCATATATTTCAGGAAAAGTCTCCTTCAAATTCTGCAACATTTCTTCATTCGCTTCAGTCGTATTCCTCTTTTCAATCATCTCTTTCAAAGTCTTTAACTCCGTCTTCAACGCTTCATTCTCCGCTTGAAGATCCCGCAGAGAAGTCTGAAGCCTGCCTATCTCCGCATTATACTTCCCTTGAAGGGTTTTATACTTATGTTCCCAATCAACAGCAGGAGCTTGCGGTTCTCCCTGCATCCCTTCATCAGGAATATCCTGCTGACTATCCTGCTGTTGAGCATCTTGCTGTTGTGTAAACTGATCTTCATCCTTCCTTACTGCATTTTCAGGCATATCTGACCTCCTTTATTTTATTTATTAACGAAACTTTTTATATGTGTCAAGTAAAGCTACAAATACCAACCTTATAAAATTCTCCTTATAAGAATTTTTCCTGACGATAGTTGTGGAAAAGTTATTGTCCCAAGAGAAGTCCAGGGAGTAGTTGTATTCCGCCAATTAGTGCTTGCAATTACTAAACCAGGGTAATCAGGATCACCTCCATACAGATTATTTAAACTAATTATAGATTTATATTGCGTCGTGTTCCATATATAACATCTTATATGTGCCCAATTAAAACCAATTCTAAAAGCCGAAAAAGTTTCATAAGAAGAACTGTGTGTATCTCTATTCCTGAACATTTGAGCAAACTTAAAAGCATTTGAATAGGTTGTGTTGTTAGGTTTGAGAAAAATAGGAGCTACTCCTCCCCCACTTTGACTACCTTCATTAGTGGGAAGTAAATCAAGCTCATAATAAGAACCACTACTTGTAGCTATATGCAAAGGAACTTCTGTTGTGTTTGTAAATTCTATATATGCTTCCTCCCCAACCTCCAGAAAATAATCTTCTTCTGCATCAGTCAAATCCACCCTTCTGATAGTATAAGCATTTATCTTAGCTGAAGTCTCCGATAAATCCAAAATACCTACATTATTCAAAGGAATAATAGTATTTGGAGCAGGATTGGTATCCGCATGAAAACCGTCTAATAGGTCAGCATCTAAACCCGACCCGCTACCATCTACATTCAAAAGCTCATTTAAAATATTCTGCCCCCCTATCTGGGACGCTGTTACATTATGCGGATTATTCTGATCATTTATATGAGAAATTAAATCCGAAACTACTTCATCAATAGCAGATTGAACATTGCCCGCACTTAAACCTGAAGTGGTATTGTCGTAGGAAACCTGCGACGCTACTACATTGTGCGGATTATTGGTATCTGCCTTATGTGCATCAAACTCATCGCTTAAATTGCTAACTTCATTACTTAAATTACCTACATCATTATTTAAACCACTCACTTCATTATTCAAATTGCTTACATCACTCTCTAACGAATCTACATTATTGTCTATCTCATCTAAAGCATCCTGAACATTGGTAGCAGATAAGCCTGATGTAGAATTATCATAATTTATATCCTTTGCATCAGTAGATAAATTGTCCAACGCATCATCTAATTCATCTATTGCATCTTGGACATTTGTAGAAGAAAGCCCCGATGTGGAATTATCATAAGTTATATTCTGGGCAGTAGTGTAATAGGAAGAATCCTTGCCGTCCAGCTTGAACGAATCCACAGCCTTCTCATCCTTCTTTAAATACTGCGAATCATGATCATGTGTATCATCTATAATAACTTTCTTATTCTGCTCATCTTCGGTTATCTTTATGTTGCCCGCACCTTCTAAATGATTCGCTAAAAAATCAACTTCATAATCCTCATTATAAGTAAAAAGCACTTCCCTAAAAGTGCACTTAATTTCCTTCTTCTGAATAGAACAATTTATTACTGGCTTCTTTATAGAGACATTTAACTTGATTATCGCCATCGCCCTGCCCTACGATGACTTGGTTACATCTTCTAAAATCTTTACCTTGTCCGCAATAAGCGTAAATACATCCCCATTCTGAAACTTAATCTGAAAATCATAAAAATAATAAGTATTGGGAACTAAATTCGCTGTCTCATCAGCAGTCAAAACTACCTTCGTCTTCCCATTCGCAGGGTCAACATGGTCGGTTACTACCTTCTGAATCACTGCTTCATTATCAGGCAAACTCTTATCCGTCTTTAAAGTAAACCAAACAGTAGCACCAGTTATGTCCACAGGATTACCATTCTCATCAGTAATGGTAAGCTCATATATCTGCGTGTCCCCCCTGTAAAAATCAGGAATGCCAGCCATATCTCCCTCCAAAAAATTGAAAACGTTTTCACTTTTTGTCTATCAAAATATTATAATTGGGAATAGTCAACTTCACAACTATCCCTTTCTTCCTAACAACTAACTTAAATTCGCTTTTCTTCACTTTCAATTGCAAAGGCAATGTGTAATTTCCTGTATAAAAAACTTCTCCACCAAATATAATCTTGCCCAAAAATAACATCAGGACTCCACACTCCTATAATCAACTACACAACCATCTTCATCATAACTTATCTGTAAATCATAAACCTTCAAAGGATTCACATCATTCTCACAATCTTCCCTTGAAGAATAAACTTTAACAGTAGCAGAAGTCAGCTTCTTCATTCCCTTTATCTCTGTATAAGTCGTATTAAACAACCTGTAATTATGCTGAACAAGACCTAAAATGATATTTAACAATAATTCAATATCCGAAGTCAGCCTTACTCTCTCTCCATCAAGCGTCGCCTTCACATCACTATCCGTATTAAATTGTAATTTATCCGTTTGAGACTTTATAGCCTGAACAGTGCTTTCTCTAGCTAGGTCGCTTATATCAGCTTTGTAATTGTCTGGGTTAGTTAGCTCTCTTGTAGGATAAGTCCAGACATCGGCAGGAGTGTGAGAACTGCGGGAAGATATAGAAACATCTATCTTTGGTTCTACCGCATCACGATGACTCTGAAGCTCCTGCATAATCTCATCTAAAGTATAATCAAGAGCATCTAACTGCCAGATAAGATTTTTCATTGGTCTATCTATTGTTATTTGAGCTTCCAAAGAAGTATAACCATCTTTGGTTATCTTAACCGTATAAGGATTATTATCAATAGTCTCAGTCGGAGTATAGGTTATAGAAACTATTGAATGTTCAGAAATCTCCCCATCTACATTAGTCAACTCTGCAAACACTAAATTACCATCTCTGTCATATAACTCTACTAAAGCATTTTGAATAGGATTACCACTCCTGTCCGTAATCTTAACACTAAAAGTATAAGCCCTTTCTACTTTAGCTTTATCTAAATCTGGACTTCCTGCCCAGTCTATACTCCAATCATCCGCTTCACAATCAGTTAGCCTCGCCGAAGCTCTCAAATCACTTGTATGAATTGTCCTATTATTCTTCATAAACCTCGCATTCCTAAGATTATACACCTGATCAGCATAAAAATAAACTCCAGTATTATTATACTCAACATTTATCTTGGTAATCGGATATACAGGATTATAACCATAAATCCACCCTTGACCACAATCTTGAACCAAAAATTCATTTATATCTAAATTCTCAGTCGGATATATCCCCGAACCCCCTCCCTTCACTTGACAACTCCATACTCTATTAACAGAACCTCTAAGCCATAAATTGTGCCTATAGCCTTCAAACCTCTTGTTAAATATCGTTACTCCATATAATCTTATATCTCCTTCAGACTCATTATAAATTACAAAAGCCCAGCTGTTAAATACTGCTTCCCTAACATCAAATACACACCCTTTATGCCCAGTCCGAGTATCTTCATCTCCTTCTCCAATCCAAAAATAAGCATGCCTCTTTATTAAAATTATTGCCTCATGATAATCTAAAGTAGGCGTGAATATAACCAGCTTTTCCTTATCTGCAAAATAAGTCCATGTTGAACCATCTCCAATAACTAACTTAGACCCAATAACATAACTATCACCAGTAGGCTTGCTTACAACACCCCAACCATTATTCTGATCCGCTTGATAAATATCTTCAAAAGAATAGGGACTTGCTTCGCTTCCGCCAACCACTGATATTGTATTGGTTGAACTGTCATAGGAAATTGGCATTTATCTCTACCTCACAGGATAACTCTCATCTATTTCTTCAGCTTTGTCTAAATCCAATTCTATACTTAAATCAACCACATCTATGTTATCAACAAAATGCTGTTGTAAAGCATCAGGAACTCTGACCCCTCCTAGCCTTAACTTGAGAACATACAGTTGCTTGAACCTCGTAGGAACATCGTCCCACTTCATTCTGAACCATTTATCTCCATAAGGAAAAATAACCTCCGCACCCTCAAACGCTACCATGTTTACCTGAATTTGATTAAAGGGAACTTTTACCAGCACCAGAACCCTCCTTTGATTGAAAATGTTTTCACTTGTGCGTATCTAAATAATACTGCATCTTGCCTATCGTTGCCTGAATTGCCTGTAATTCTTCAGTATTCTGCCTTGCATGCTCCTGTAAATCCAATTGCAATTGTCTCACCATATCCTTTATTTCCTGTATGTCTTCCCTTAAAACATTTATATCCTTCTCATGCTCTCTGGAAGTAATATAGAGCGATGAGCCGTTCCCTGTCCTCCCCAAAACCTTCTTCAACCCTAATACATCATCCTCAATCCTCTTTACCCTCTCCACCATCTTCCCCCATACAATTGCTATACCTGTAATAGTTGTTAAAAGAGAAACACCAAAATTGAGTGAATCCCATATCATAACTTCACTCCTGTCTGTTTCTCCTCTTTATCTTCAAAAAGATCATTTATAACCTGAAGATTACTAAAAGCTACACCACGAAGAAAATGAAGCCTCGTGGTATCCTCACAGGATACCATCTTTAAAAAATTCTCCCGCAATCTGGACTGAAAATACTCTCTTAAATTCTGATAAAGAGCAGGATTGGAACGAATAACTTTCCTTAATTGCTTCAAATCAATCATCCATTCTCCTCCACAAATTGAGATACATCTAACCCTTTCTGCACAGCTTCATTCTGCACAGAATTCAAAGGACTCTTGGTTTGTGCCATTTGTGCCTGCGTCTGCTCAATAATAGGACGCAATAACTCCTGTATCTCATCAGTAGGAGCAAATACCTTGTCTGGATCAATACCAATTGACTTGGCAATGGAAGTGAGAAGATACTTGCGACCCTCAAGCCCAGTTAACTGCTGATCTAATGGATTGGATATAATTCGGAGAAGCTCCAACGCCCTGTTGGCTTCCATCTCCCTTTCAGCAAGAGCAATAGTTCCCTTCGTCCTTATCTTTAAATCAGGAATATCAGTCAACCTAGACTTGGTTACTAAAGTATAATACATCCGCTTGATTATCGGCTCAATTATCCCAGTATCAATATTGCGAAGAACTGCCTTGATTCCTCTGGTCGCATTGTTAATAAACATTGATAACCCAGTCGCAGTGCGACCAACAGAACCAGTCGGCATCAAACTCCCATGAGTATAACTTGGAATCCCACAAGTATCATCCGCTAACTTGATATAAAACATCATTGTGTTTATTAACCTGTCCGCAGTCAATTGCGGATAATTAAATCTGTAAGCAGGAGCATTGTTCATCGCAGATTCATGCACATCATATATATGCCAGGGCATCAATACCTTTGGATCAGAATGAGAAATCCTATCTATATTCCTTTCAACAATTGGTCCTGAAGAAAGAACCGCATTCACTACAATAGCCCTAGCCATCGCATTTATAGAATCCTGAATCGGAGCAAGAACTTCAGGTAAGGCAATGCCCCAAAAAGAATAAGGAACATTGATAAACGAAGCCTTCGCATAAGGCTTCATTCCTAACGGATCTTCATTCAAAACAGCTTTCAAAACATGATTCTCTATAACCCAAACCGTCGCTTCATAATAACGATCTGGATCTTTCACATTTATTCCATAGTCCTGAAGTAGCTTGCCTCTAACAGATCCCCAAAATTCTAAAACATCAATATAGGGATAATCAGCTTCCACTGCCCCTTCATTACCTTCCAAACTATCCACATCCCACTTATAATTTAAATGATGAAACCTATACCCAGACTCATACCTGTTCAAAACATCTTCTATTACATCAGAATTATACCCAGGAAGGTCTTTTAAATCATACAAATCCTGCGGAAGAAGCTGTAAAACTTCAATCACATAATCATCAAAATTCACTGAATAAGGAGATGGATAAATATTGAAAGGAGAAACTGTCTTGAAAACATAAACTTCTTTGTCCTGCGGTTCTAACCCATACGCAGTCCTGACATACCCTTTCTCTTTCTTCAACACCCCACCTTTGATTATCGCAGTGGGATAAATCGCAATATCAACACAAAATTTGGATAAGGCTTCATGAAACCCACCTTCAATCAAAACATCATCTAATCTTTTCTTAAACCCTTCCGCAAGTTTCACAGAATATTTCTCTATCTGCTTCTTCAATTCCCTTTCAGCTAAAGTCTTCGCATCCATAACTAAAGAACGCAATTCATCAAAAGGAATATGCTCTACAATAGGAGCAACCGCATCCTTCACCCTCTCCCAAATTACATTCTGAACTTCAAGCGGAAGTTCGGGAATAGGAGTAGGAGAAATATCATAAGGCAATTCATCAGTGCTAAATAAAATATCCACAAGCCATGCAGTCAAAGCCCTGCACTTAATTGAAGTCAATGGAATATAAACTTCAGGAGCATTTATCTCCCTTAATTCAGCTAACTTCTGTTGTGAATACTTTGATTGATACCGCTCCAAACAATCAACTAACCTTTCTTCAATTGGTTGCTTCGCCCTTTTTGCTTCTTCAAACTTTGATAAAACATAAGCAGCTAAATTCTGTTGCGTTATAGGAGAATCTACTTTCAATTCCTGCATTTCTTCAACAGGCTCACCTGTCTCTGATTGCGGGAGAGCTGAAACTGGTATAAACTCCAACATCATTCACTCCTTAATAAATACCTGTTCCTAAATGCGTTGGTCCTCCCCGCCCTTCTATGTTAGAAAACTCATCAAATTCTTCATTAAAAGTCGGCTTCCTATACCCTAAAGCTCCATATTGCAACGCATCCGCAACATGCGACCACTTGTCCTTCACAGGAACATCAGAATACATATCTGTCCCAGTCGCTACCCTTTTCATCCTATACTTCCCTTTCAAGGCTTGCCTCAGCATCCTGCAAGTAGGAGATAATAAAAACGCTGGCTTCATCTCCCCAGCAAAAGTATCCAATCTTGTTAAATATTGATTTACCGCATTTAACCTGATTTGTAAAGAGTTCGTATAGGCAGGATAAGCACGCAACCCTAACTGATTTATCGCTTCAAATACACTCCTTCCATCAACCTGCGACCTTGCCTTACCTGCTGGATCTCCCACAATTATGAAATTCTTGCCCCGATAAAATTCCTTCTCCTCCATAAAAGGAAGAAGCATATAACGAATAAACTCAATTACATCAATCGGTTCTTCAGCTACAACTTCATCAAGAACAAATAACCTGCGTGGAGGCTTCTGTAAAATCACAGCAGCAGGAGTTAAACCAAAATCCATTCCAATTATCAACGGAAATCCCATCAATGGAGCTAACGGCTCTTTCGCACAATGAATCTCATCATTGTAGAGAGAAAATACAGGCTTGCCCGACCTTACAGAACCATATTTCCCATGCACATAAACATCTATCCAATCCTGATCCTTGCCAACACAAAGATCCTGATAATAATTCGGAGGAAGATTCCTGATATTCTCCGCTTCAGGAGATAAACCAGATGGCTGATGAAAAATCTCCGCTTTCTCTGGTCTATTTTCTTCAAAATACTTGTAAAACCAATGATCTTCATCAGGAGGGTTCGTGTCTAACAAAATCCCTAACCAAGTAGGACCATATAAAACTTTCCCATCTCTGTCTCTTATTGTAGGAGGATAACGCAATCTTCCTTCTATCGCATCAAAAATCTCCTTCGGAATCTCCCTTGCTTCATTCAACCACGCACCCGTTATCTCTAAAGAAAGTAAATTCGCAATATGCTCTGGTCTGTCCAACGCTCTCAAAAGCCATTCAGACTCCACTATCGTATTATCCTGCAACCTGAACTTGAGAATATACTTAAACTCTGATTCTCTCCATTCTGCAAACCGCAACCAGTAGTCTATTGTCTTTTTGGTTGTGTCCTTCAGCTGTCTGTAAGTCTGGGAACAAAGAACTGGTTTTCCATTCCTGCAAACCAAAATGATATGAGTAGGAACTTCTACACAATAAACCATTCCACTATAAGCTACCATATCCCAATCAGATTCATCTGCAACTATCAACTCTCCATCAGAACCAATAAAAGCAACTTTCTTCCCATAACAAAACTTTGCCATTTTAAAATCAAAAGACCCACACTTTCCATCTTTATAATCAGCAACATAAAGCCTATGATCTGGAGTAACAAGAAGATCAAGCTCCTTTCTACTGGAATGAACCCAAATCATATCTCCACTATAATAGGAGCGATAATAATAAGTCGGCTTTACAAATTCCAATCTATCAGTCGCAGGATTATATTGAGCCACCTTATCATCAGGAAGTAAATCTTTAAACAATACCCAGCCCCGCTTCTCTGTCAGAATCTCTGTATCATCAGAATAACAATTTCTAACAACAACCCATCTAGTTCTCCTTATCCCATGCGGATCTGGCATCTGCTCACAAGTATGACGAAGCATAGTAATAACACAACCAGATGACTTGCCCGAATTCCCAGAAATATAAACAGCTCCATTAAACCTAACAAGAAAAAACCCTGTTGAAGTGGTAAAACAATACTTAAATTCACCTTCCTTCGGAGAAATATACCTTATTGACCTATCTTTAGGAGCATCCTTGTCAATAAAACAGGTCTTCTTTACCCCCTTCCCAGAAATATGAACAATATAACAATCCTTCCAATTATCTTTCGGATACGAAACTTTAAGAACGGAAGCACGCCTGCCCGTTGCATGAGAAGCATACTGGATAAATTCAGCATTCTCCTTAATGGTCGTAAAATATCTCCTATCATTCCCATTGTAAAATGAGCCGTCCCAATACAAAATCTCATCCACTAAAACATCAAGTAAATCAGAAGATAAATTGTAAAAATAATTCGGAAACTTCTTGGTCAACCCCGCAAGTTGCGGATGAGAAGATAAATCTAAAATGAAAACATTTTCAGTAGGACGGGAATCATAAACTTTACGAGAATAAGGAACTCCTACCTTCCTGCACAAAAACTCCAACCTCTCAATCTTCCTCCGTCTCCTCAAAGAAACCTGCCATCTGGTATCAGAACACTTATGCCCATCAGCAGAAAGCATCGCTATAAACCTGACCAACCACTCATCTAAACCAAAAGTCTCCCCACAAATGCGAAAAGTATTAACCACCCTTGCATTCGTAATCCCCCACTTAATCAATTCAGTAATGGACTTCACTCCATATTTCCCAGAATGAGACACAATATAGGGAAAGACATGTTCAGGAGAAACTATCGCTTCAAAAAATCTACTGCCACGAATATGAATCCAGAGATCATTCATAGGGAGCTTTACATAAGCCAAAGGCTTCTCAAACCGAAGCTCCTTTGTCTCAAAATCATAAACCGCAATCTTTTCCCCTTCTTGATAATCCTTGATCTTCTTCCAGCGATATTCTCCATCAGAAAAACTCAAATACTCACAATATTCTGGAAAACAACCATACGGTCCTACAATAGCCCTGATTTTCTTGTTTGAAAGATAAAACTTCTTAATGGTAGGAACATCATTGAAGTTATAAGGAACTTCGTTTATAGAGAAACTCTCCATCGCCCTCCTCTAGTGAAAACGTTTTCAATCCGCTGGATTTCCAGTATAACGAAAAACCTTCACCTTCGTCTTCCATGCCAAGAAATTCCTTTCCAACACTCTTATTATAACATTCGGATCAAACTTCTTGCAAGAATTCAATACAATGTTCCCATACACAAACTCAGGCACAGATTTATCAATCTTTTTTTCCAATAGAAGCCTGTAATAAACATCAGTCCAAAAATCCATCGCAATGTAAGATTCTTCTAATGGCTGTAAAACGCTCAAACCTCCTTCTATTTCGTTTTTAGGCAATTTTACATACTGCACCAATAAGGGGTGTAAAGGGATGGGATCATAAGTTATTATCCTCGCATCTCCATGCTTGACTAAACCAATTTTATCTACAATCTCATCTAAAGTCTCTGCTATCACTGTAATATCAAGAGTCCTGTTTGCTGGAGACCATGTCTCCACTATCGCTATCTGCCCTTCCAATTATCACCTCCTTTGTTCTGAACTTATACTTGCACTTTCTACAAATTCGGTAGCGGATAATTTCACTCCCTCCATTCGCAGACACTAGCGTAATCGCTTCATGAGAGCCACACTTCGGACAGGCAGGAGATAACAATTTCCTTCCCTTCTCATCTCCTCTCAATGGAAGACCATACTTGCGAAGCAAAAAATAAACCGCAGACCTGCTCCTCCCAATCTTGTCCGCAATCTCTCCAGGAGAAAGCCCTTCTTTGTAATACCAGTCAATCAACTTATTCCGCAATTTTTCTTCCATGCCCACCTCCTTTTTCCTTAACAATAATACACAAAAATCATTTTGTCAATAACAACTTCAATAAAAAATAGAGAAATTTCATTTTTGACAAAATCAAACAACAGGAAGCGTTGCTTTCTCTGCCTTACCAACATTTCAAATTTAAACTGACAAAATCAAAAATTTCCAGCGAAACTTTATTTTTCAATGGTTTATAGGAGAAATCAAGTGTCTCCCTACAAAAATTGAAAGTAAAATAAAAAATGGCTTAAGGGTATAGTGCTAGGGCTATTTATATATTTTTTTATTTTTAGTTTTATTTAGTTGTTTATCTTTCTTTTCTTTTGCCTTTAGTAAAATATAAGACATGTAAATGTCTATATTTTACTATAAGTCTCTGAATAAAATATTTTAATATTTTATTTAGAGATGCACTTTTCTTTTCTTTCCAGAACTCGTGGTTTATTTTGGTCTGCTTAAGGCTTAAGGCTTAAGGCTATCTGAACTGACATTGAGCTTTGTGAAGAAATTTTGAGAAATTTTGAGAAAAATTGAAAAACTTTTTGCAAAAATTAATTTTTTGACTCTAATTGGAATTTTCTAGTAGGGATTCTCTACAACTTTTTGAAAACAAAAACAAATTTTCCCGTCTTTATCAATACACTAATACGACCTAGCACGCCGACGGAGAATTATGTAAACTTTTTGTTAATGTCAAAATTTTTGATTCCCTGCTCAATACTTGGAGATTGAAAATAATCAGGGATTTTGGTAAATAAATCAGAAAAAAGGAGAAAATTTTAGAATTTTGGAGATTTGGGAATATTTTGATAGGATTGGGAATAATTTTTAAAAATCGGAGATATTTTTGGAAAATTGGAAATAATTTCGGAAGATCAGAAAAAGGAGAGAAAAATGGCAAAGAAGAAAGATAACAAATGGATTCAGAAGGCAATTAAGAGACCAGGGTCTCTGCGGGCAATTGCAAAGAGAGAAGGAGCATTGAATCCTGATGGAACAATCAAAGTTTCATGGTTGAGAAAGAAAGCAAAAGGAAGTGGAAGGGTTGCGAGAAAAGCAAGACTTGCTCTTACTTTGAGAAAATTGAGTAAGAGAAAATAAAAAATTAAAATTTTAGTATTGACATTTTTAAAATTAGTAATTAAAGTAAACATTAACAAAAAGGGGTGAAGGGATGGGAAAGAAAGTTCCAGAACCAGTAGAGCATGCTGTCGCAGCTTTAATGAGAGAGAAAAAGATTCCAAGAGAGGAAGCGTATAGGATTATTGTTGGACATTGGCAAAAGTTGGGATATTTGAAAAAAGGGACGCTGGATTTGACTGCGAAGGGCAGGAAGAAGTTGTCCAAGCATTATAAAGAGCCAAAGAGTGTTAGATTGAGAAAAGTGAACATGGCAAGGAAGTATAAGAAGAAAAAGTTGTAGTGAAAATGTTTTCAATAAGGGGAAGGAGATGGCACGCAAAGATCAGCGTAAATTCTTCTATCTTGCCTGCCTATCTGATGAAGCCTTCATTGAAATGTTCAGGCAGAAGCATCTCCCTATTAAAGTTTGGGCATGGTTAAATGCAATCAAGAGAAGGAGAGATAGACTTCGGGAGTATCTCTATGCTACATTCAAGGGAGATTTAGGAAAAGAGCTTGCGATTACTAGCAAGAAGGCAGAAGAATTTTTTGAAGATGTGAAGAAAAGTAAGAAAGAGTTTGATGTCAGGTATTATTTGAATTTTCTGCTGGCATTAGGAGATGACATCTGGTCGTCGGTCAGGAACAGGTTTGAGTTTGCCTATTTCGGCAAAATTCTTGAGCATCTGTTCAATATTTATCTCTACTTTGATCCAGAAATCAATGCTGAAAGTTATATGGATGAGGCTTTAAAAGATTTGGATTTGATAGAAAAATATTTTTAAAGGAGGGCGTGATGGGTATAGAGATGGATAAGAGAAAGTATAAAATCATTTTGATTGAGAAATTGCTGGGCAGTATCCCTAAAGATTTAAAAGTTTTCACAAGATATGTTCAGGCAAAGTATTATGGAAAGGAAGAAGATTTAATGGATGCTGATCCAGAGCAGTTAGATGAGCAAGAAATGCAGATGCAGATAGAACAGAAATTAGCTCCTGAAGGGCAGGGAGAAACTGGTTTCTACACTGACGCTGATGGAGTTTATTTAATGGATTATCATATCAAAGGTTTCCTGAAAGAAGCTGGGAATGTGTTGAAAGATATACTGAAAATAAAGAACTTGCGGAGCAAGATTGACAATTATGTGTTTGTTTTTCCACGATATATCTGGTTGAAAGAGAAGCCTGATGGAAGATTAGAGCGGTCTCTGCGTGCCAACACTCCACAAGGTCCTAGAGTTTCATTAATCAGTTCCGATTTTATTGATCCTGTTGAATTTGAAATAGAAATAGCCCTTCTTCCACATAAAGAATTGAATTGGAAAGTAATAGAAACATTGCTGGATTATGGAAAACTGAAGGGACTAGGGCAATGGAGAAATGGTGGGTATGGAAGATTTACTTGGGAAAGAGTTAAGTAGTAATGGCATCGTATAGTATATTTTTGCAGAGCAGAGGCGTTGCCCAGTCGGGCGATGGTTTAGTGCTGTGCCGTTAAGCTATGGTATTGCTCTGTATGGTTGGGTTGTGGGACGCAATGGAAAGGCATGGTCAAGTAGAGTGCTGATTTGCAATGGCGAAGTAATACCTAGTTTCGCAACGGTGAAGCGACGGAAAGTAATGAGTTGTCCAGCAGTGGTGATGAGTAGTAAGGAGTGGCTAGGTATAGCAGAGGCAGAGATTAGCAGAGTCAGGTTTAGCAAAGGCGGAGCAATGCTTCAAGAAGTTTTGCATTGGCAAAGCACTGAATATCATAGCAAGGGCGGTGTGCTACAATGCGTAGCGTTGTATAGGCAGGGGTTAAGTGCAGTATCGTTGTGTTCGGCGTAGGTTTAGTATGGCAAGGAATCGCAGAGGCATTGTTTTGTAAGGAATCGCCAGGGTATAGTTCAGTAAGGAGCAGCATAGGTGCTGTTTCGTAAGGATAGGTGTTGTTTCGTAAAGAGTAGCATAGGCATTGTTTCGTAAGGAGCGGCAACGGCAGTGCCAAGTTTACCAATCCCTTGCTGTGGCATTGTTGAGTTTTGCTTTTCTTTGCACAACATCATTTTAAATTAAAGGAGGATTTTATGTGGGAGAGAGTAAAACATTTTAAAAAAGAAGAATTCAGGAAAGATCCCGACAAAGTTATTCCTTCCCTTGTATTTCTGATGGATGAAATAAGAGAAGCGTCTGGGTTTCCGATTATAATCCATGTTGCGTGGGACGACAGCGGGCACTCTCCTAAATCACTCCATTATAAAGGAATGGCAGTGGATTTTCATTGGAAAGTGAGTCCAGATAGATTTTCCTATTTAGAGCAATTTTGTTTATTGTCCCAATTTAGAAAAATAGGAGCAATTGGGTTTTATCCATTCTGGAACAATCCAGGGTGGCATATTGACATTAGAGAAAGTCTTGTGCGGACTGTATGGTATCGGGATAGGAACGGAGCATATTATTACGGAATCAATAATTTAACTAGAGTATTAGTCAAAACTTTGCGGGGGGAATTATGACAGTAAAGGAATGTTTAGACTATATGGAAAAGAAGAATATGCTTTCTGCAAATTTAAATGTAGCGAAGGAGAGTTTGAGCAGGAGAAGTGAAGCGTATAAAGAAAGAATAGACGATGCGATCAGGATTTTGCTTGATGCGAAGAATGGAGAATATGAAGAAAATAAAAATAAGCTGGTTTTTATCAATTCTACTGTGATTGTGGACACGGCACATGGAATCATGGATATGGTCGGATTCCCTATTGAAGAAATCATGGGAATGAAAGTAAGCGATGTGGTTTTGAAAGATAATTACAGGCTTTATTTGATAGTAGAGAACATTTTAGAGTCTCTGGTTGTAAAGGAGGCTATCCGATGAAGATAAAAGTTAAATATCATGATCCTTCAATGCCCAGATTGAAAGTTATAGAGAAAGGAGACTGGATTGATTTGTATGCGACAAAATTGATTATAGATGAGAAAGAACGGAAACCTGTTGAATGGGAAATTAATGGAGAGAAACAGAAAGGTTGGTTTATTGGTGGGGGAGAGTATGTAAAATTTGGGCTTGGAGTTTCTATAGAATTACCACAAGGACATGAAGCATGGATTGTGGCAAGGTCTTCTACATTTGGAAGATATGGTTTACAGCAGACGAATCCTCCTGCGGTTATTGATAATTCTTATTGTGGAGATGATGATATTTGGCATTTTCTTGCTTATGCGACCAGAGGGACTTTTGTTCCTTTATATGCCCGACTCTGTCAATTCCGAATAATAAAGAATATGGAGAAGATTGAGTTTATTGAAGTTGAAAGGTTGTTAAATGAGAATAGAGGAGGGATTGGGCAGACTGGGATTTAAAGGAGGGAAAGGATGGTAAAAGTTGGGAGGATTTATAAGCATTTTAAAGGAGGTTTGTATAAAGTTTTGTGTATTGCGAAGCATACGGAGACGAAGGAAGATATGGTAATTTATCATGATATAAGGAGTCCTGATGTTGTGTGGGCGAGACCGCTTTCTATGTGGGAAGAAGTTGTATTTTATAATGGCAAACTTGTGCCGAGATTCAAACTCAAACATTGAAAACGTTTTCACTGAAAAGGAGGGTAATATGCAGGTTTTAGATTTAAGTGAGTATAAAAGAATTGGTATTTCTGGAGCACATGGAGTAGGGAAGACCACGCTTGCTACAAAGTTAAGCAGAATTTCTGATTTACCATTGATTCCAGAGTTTGCGAGGGATTTATTGAAATTAACTCATTTTAACTGGAGGAATCCAGCGAAGGAGGATTTAGTTTCGTGGGCAAGGTTTGAGTCAGCGATTCTTTTATCTTATTTATTTTGTGTAAGGACGATGCCCAGTTTTGTAGCGGACAGGACGATATTTGATGTTTTCTCCTATATTCTTTTACAGGTAGCGAAGTATCCTTTTCTTGCGGAATATTTTGTGCAGGCAAGGAAATGTGTTGAGTCTGTGGACAAGTTATATGATGTAATTTTGTTATATGAGTTGCCTGATGGGTATGATGATCGGGACGGATTTTTTATTCATCATTGTTTAGAGCGGATGCTGGACGGGATAAAAAACGATGTGCGGGTAATTAAGATTAATAGAGACGACAAAATTTACTATGGTGCGTCTTATGTAACTGTTTAAATTGAAAACGTTTTCACTGGCAGGGACGGATTGAAAACGTTTTCACTCCAGCCCGCCCACCTGCGGGCTTCCCTACCCAAAAACTCTCCCTATATAAAAACTCTTAAAATTCCTTATAGAAGAATTCAGGATTTCCTAAATTCAGAATTTTACAAAATTCAAGATTTTCTGAAATTCGGGATTTTTCAATTTTAAGGTTTTCTAAAATTCAGGATTTTTACAAAATTCAAGATTTAAGATTTTTACAAAATTTAGGATTTTTGTGAAATTTAAGATTTTCTGAAATTTAGGATTTTTGTGAGAAGTTCATCTGAAATTTAAGATTTTTGTGAGAAAGTTAAAATTTAGAATTTTTAAAAGTTTAGGATTTTCTAGAATTTGGGATTTTCTGAAATTCGGGATTTTTGTGAGAGGTTCACAAAAAGCCCCGCCCCGTCCCCTATATAAACCCCCCTGTGTCCGATAGGGGTGGGGTTATTTGGGCAAAAAAAAGGAGCGGACATTTTGTCCGCCCCTTGCAACTTTAAATCAAGCTACTGGATTTTTTTCGTTGATTTTTCTTTTCTTTTCTTTTCAATTCATACACATTTAATTGAGCAACAATCCCGCCCTCTAATTCAAGTCTTGCGTATAATAACGAATAACTTTTTTCTTTTTCTACCCGCTCCAGCTCTACTTCAATCTCTTTACCGTTTTTATAAATCAATTTGTCCCTATCTACAATCAATTTTCCTTTGTCCACATTACTAGATTTTTCCCCGCTCTTTAAGAACATTTTTTCAATGCTTTTAATAATGAGTTCCATAAGCGACCCCCTTTGTTTTGTTTTTTTGCTTCCAGTATATCAAACCTGTCAACCTGGACATTCACTCCAGCCCGCCCTAATATGTCTTATAGCTATTATTAATTCTTTAAAGAATTAATAATAGCATATAGACATATAAGGGTGGAGTGCTCGTCTATAGTGCTAGCTGTATATATCCGACCTGATAGACTAATACCCATATAAAATATCTTTAAGATATTTTATATGGGATATAAGTCTATACAGGCTGACGACCTTATAGACATATACCCATTATAAATCTCTTTAAGAGATTTATAATGGAGTATTAGTCTATATAGGCTGTGCTAGGTCGTAGGTCTATAGAGTGAGAGCAAAAAAAAGGGCGGGCAAAAAGCCCGCCCGTTGAAAATGTTTTCAATGATTTATTCTATGATATAGATGTTTTCTTCTTCATTAGGAGCGGATTCGACATTTTGTTTATATTCTCTATAAATTTGACGCAAGGTGTTTATCACTTCTTCTGTCTTTTTATTTAGATCTTCTTTTGCTTCTTCCCATGAAGACTTGTAGGTGATATATGTTCTGGATCTCCATTTACCGTCTTTATCTTCTGTATAACAACCCCAGCTTTCAAGTAATTCTTCGTCAAACAGATAAACCTTATACTTCCTGAGAGGCTCTTTAATATAACATTTTTCTGCTGGAAGGGATACTTCTAACATTCCAATAAAAGGTCTTTTGTGAGTCGGATCATAAATGTAACTTTTTTTGACTTTAACCTTTAACATTTTCAACCCCCTTTTTTGGTTTAATTATAGGTAAGGTCTAGGGCTACCGTTGTGGTAGCCCGATTAAAAATGTTTTCAACGGTTTATTATATTTCAACTATAAGGGACTCGTCGCTAGGTTTCTTTTGTTCCTGTTCCTTATTGAAGTTTACTATTTCTTTCAGCTGGTTAATGATATGTTTTATTTCATCGTTGACCTGTTGTTGTAGGTCTTGCCACCCATGTTTTGCGAACAAGACGATATGTTTTCGTCGCCAGTATTCGCCATTTTCGTCTATGAAAGTTCCCCAATTTTCATGCAGAACGGATCCCAACAATTGGGTTTCGCTTAATAGTTCTTTTTTTAGTAAGCAATTATTGCAGGCTGGTAAATACACGTATAACCTGCAGCAATATTTTTTCCCCAATTCAGGCTCATAGATATAAACTTTTTTAAACTTAATCTTTAACATAGCAAACCCTCCTTTTTTTGCTTCTATTTTAAATTTCTTGTCAACTTGAACATTCACCGCACCGAAAAGGTGCGGTGTTATTGGCTTATTTTGTGGAATATGGAGTTTGGAGTTAGTCAACTCTGGAGTCGGCACTCACACTCATTATTGCCGTATTGTAATATGCTTGGTAAATGCCGTCCAGCTTCAAAGCCCTGTGTTCCCTACCTTCGTGCCTTACTAATCCAGTAGCATAAATTTTCTCATCTTTATAGAGAAGTCTGCACCAGTGCCGACTTCCGCCCTTCCTGCATGGCAACCAGCTCTTTTTAAAGTCTTTATTTCTTAACCCGATCTCTTTGGGATCGTCCGCAACTTTAACAAAAAACCATTCCCCTTGTCTTAAAACTTGCTTACCTTCAGCTTCCGCTCTTTTTACAGGTTCAGGTTTTAATATCTCAAATGCTTCTTTTACAGTGCAAGCCCCACTTGGTAATAAAGAACAGTAATAACTTCTTTCATCAAATCCAGCTAAGATATTCAGACCTCTGATCCGTAGGAGAACTGTCGCCGCTGTGTGTCCCCAAACAGTAAAGATAAGTTTACCATTCCACCTAGATTTACTCACTCCCGTCGCTGTGTAATTCTTCCTCAATCTCTCTAAACAAACTTTTACATCTTCAGGATACCCCTTCATTTTTTCTTCAGCTTTCCACTCATACTTAAAATCATGATATTCATGCTTATCAGGTATAAAGTCAATAACCTCAACCCAATCAAACCATGCACTCTTTGCTTTAAACGGTAATACAGGAATCTTATCGTCAGAATCCCAGTTCCTAGTAAAGTCCCAGTCAAACTCTTCTATAAGGTTTGAAATAGCGGAAAATGAAACCGCTACCCCTGTTCCTCTAGTGTTAGTGCATTCTAGCAACATGTTTCTATGCCTATTTGAAGTAAAAGAGTAATTATCACCGTTCACTAAGATAAATCCGTTTTTCTTTATTCCCAATGGAGAGTTATAGGTCCAAATAATCTTGTCCATCGCTGTAAGATTTCCATTGTAACTATAAATTACTTCTCCAGATGGGATTTTTCCCTCAACGAACATCTCTATAAGCTCGTAATTTGAATAATAGTGCTTCATCTCTCCCCTCCTTTTTTTGGTTTTTTGTTTTTATTTTAACAAATCATGCAACTTTTGCATTCACTTTCTTTTGTCTGTGTAAAAACCTATGAACAGGATCTCTTTCCTCTATCACTTTAAAGATAAAAATGAAGTCCACTTGCCACCATCTCGTAGAGAAGTCTCTAATATCCCTATTCCAGAAGGAATAAGTAAAACCAACTTCCCTTTCCTCATCATCATAGAGAAGGTTATGTTTCTTTATTCTTGGAATCTTACCGTATCGCTCCTCCAAAAACCATTCTACCCCTTCCATGTCTTCAAAAGTCTCTGCGATTACATTGCTTAAAACCATCTTATTGACCTCTCGTGGACACCTACAACAATACTCCTCAATAATCACTTTATAATACCTTCGCTTTATTGGTCTCATCTCCCCCTCCTTTATAAACTTCTGATGTAGGTCTTGGCTTCATTGATATTCTTAAAACACTTCATTTTGTCTATTCTCCGCTTCAGATACAGTTTGTTCCCTTTTAGTCTGCCTTCCAAAACTGTAACTCCATATATCCGCTCATGATAAATCCCTTCTCCCTTACTTAATTCTACGAACAGAAATCTATTTCCATTCCGTTTATGGCTGTATTCTAAAATGTGCGGAGTGATGAAATTAGGTTGACCGTTGTAATAGAAATCAAAAACCTTCTCTGCTAAATGTTCAAAATCTAATGCGGTTATTTCTTTTTCTTTACCTTCTTCGTTAATTAGCCTTAAATTAAGCATTTTCCCCTCCTTTTGAGTGAAAACGTTTTCAATTTTTAGGAGTTTAAATCCGCACCTAAAACACTCATCATTAATGAGAACAAAACCACAGTTAGGACAGTGCCCTGGCTTCCAGCCACATCTAGGACACTGCCTATCAGGATAATTGAGATTACATACAGGACAAATCATATCTCCCCTCCTTCTGTTTAGTTTAGGTTAATGGCTCTAATTCATAAACAGCCACTCTTTTCCCTGCGGGAGTCAAAATGTAACAGAAGACCCCCCGCCCCTTCCTAAATATTGCAGGTTTTTTCTCATTTTTGATGGAAGGGATAACCCTTCCTACATACTCCTTCTTCCCACTTTTTCCTTTTACCCATTCGTGCGGTGAAGGATACCAGTTTTTAGGTGCTCTTTTGCTTATAAAGTTTGCCATAACTCCCCTCCTTTTTTTGGTTTTGTTTTTTTGCTTTCACTTAAATTTTATCAACCTTGTCAAATTGAACACTCACTCCAACTTCCTTCACTTTATCTTTTTCCTCATCTAGCCCTATCACATTTAACACGAAAGTTTGCGGAGGCTTTGAATCTTGGAGAAAGCCTCCGATCTTTGCCAGCGTATTCAATGCCGAAATCTTGACCTGATCTGATGCATTCTCTTTCTCTACAATCTCCTTGAGCTTTAACACAATATAATCCCTATCCACTTCTGCCATCTGTCTCATTTGTGCTTTGAGATATTCAATATACCTTCGGACTTTCTTGTTCTGGAGTAAGCGATTCGCAGCTGACCTTGCCTTCTCCCTACTAAACCCAGCCTTTATTGCAGAAGATACAGGCTTCCTTGTAGTCAAATAATAGTGGGCAAACTTCTTGACCTTCTCTCCAAGTTTGTCAAAACCTTCCAATTCTTCATCTGTGAACTCTCTTGGTGGTGGCAAATAATATTTCATCGCTCAACCTCCTTTTTTTGTTGAATTGAAAACGTTTTCACTGACAATTATAATAAATTTGAAAAAATTTTCAAACTTTTTCTTGACAAAAACAAAACCTGTGATTAAATTAGAATTAACAAAAGTTTAACAAAAACAAACAAAGGAGGAAAAGGATGAAACAATGGGTTTACGAAGCACGGTGCGTAAGATGTGGTAAAACTAATATCTTTTATATGATGGGAGTATCGGATAAAGATATACCATTCATAAAAAGCAAATATGTAAAGAATCCGTTTCTCCTACAATACTGTGAATATTGTAAGAAAGAAACCTTGCACAAATGGTTAACAATATACCAAAAAACAAAATAACAAACAAAGGAGGGGTATCATGGCAAGGAAAAATAATGGAAGGAAAAACGGACAGAAGGTTGATTTGAAAAAATTAATTGATAAATATGGAGAGATTGATCAGAAGATAAAAAAATTAAATGAAGAAAAAGAAAAGTTAAAAGCCCTTCTTCCGCAGGAAGAAGGAACTTATTATGGAGAGAGGTTTAAGCTGACGATTTCTTACAGTGAGCGGGCGGAATATGACCCTGTAAAGGTCGCAAAGAGATTAAAAAAGGATTTTGTGAAAGTTGTTACTGTAACATCTGCGGTGAAAAAATACATACCGCAGACGGAGCTACAGGAGTATATTAAGAAAACAACAGGTTATTTCCGTTACTCCTTAAAGAAAATAAAGGAGGTTGGAGATGAGTAAAAAACTTTCCACAAAGAAGACAAAACAAGTAAAGAAGACAATCCGAGAGGAGATAAAAGAGTTGTTGCGGGAAATAGATGAAAAAAAGTATGATCTTTACTTAAAAGTGTATCAGGTTAAGAAGGAAGAACTGTTTGTGAATTGGGGATTCTCAAAGTTTAGGGAATGGATAGAGGAGGATCTGGGCATTCCTTATAGAGTAGGGTTGTGGTATGCCCAGATTGGAGAATTTATAGAGCGATTTGATCTCCCACGACAAGTGGTTATGGAAATTTCATGGACTAAATTAAAAGAAATAGCAAAATTAGAGTCTATTGAAGATATAAAGGAGTTATTAAAAAAAGCTCCTTCTATGTCTTTTAGGGAATTAGAGGCTGAAATTAAACAGCGAAAAGAGAAAGTGGGCGGAAGGGAAGAAAAGACTACCACTTTGACCCTGAAGTTGAAAAACGACCAGTATGATGTGATAATATCCGCAGTGGAAAGAGCGAAGAAAGAGATAGGAGTAGAAAGTGTTAGTTCTGCATTAGAATATATTTGCCAAGAATTTCTGGTAAATAGGCAGGAGTTGGAAAATGAATTGTTCAATGAAGAATAAAATAAGGTTTTTTTGTGGAACATATACGCTGGATACGGAAAGGAGCTTGCGAGTAGCGATAGGGAAAGCAAATACTTTGCCAAAGAACGCAATAAGGCTGTCGGAGTGGAATGCTTATATAAATTACCGATTCCTTGCAGACGAAATAGAATACTTGCGTCCTGTAAACGAGTATCCTTACATGAACAGTAGAGAGATGGCGGTATGGCTTCCAGACGGAATCTGGATCGTGATGAGAATTGTATTTATAGTATTTGGGCATCCTTATTCTGCGACTATTGTGGGAGCAAAGGTGAGCAAGAAAGCTAGTTATAAGAAAATAGTCCATACGAAAACCAAGTTCTTTGTAGAAGGAAACATTGAAAACATTTTCACTAAAGGAAAAGAAGAATTAAAGATATTAAAGAAATCCAATAAAAAACTTTGGTGGTAAAAGATAAAGGAGGTCATTATGTCTCAAAGAGTAAAATTAAGCCTAAAGGTAGAAAAGAATTTGTTTTTAGAAAGTGCCAGACGCAAAGGATTTAAAGTGAAAAATGGTCGTATAACTGGGCAAGGCTTGTTCGCTCCTATTTATGTAGATGATAACGGATATGTAAAATACGATAATATGGATACGGAAAAATTGACTGGTATTGTTGCAGATTATTTATCAAATTTCGTTAATGGTATAGTAGAACAGAAAGAAAACACAATTTTTATACAACTATAAAGGAGGGATACATGCCTGTAATTAAAATTGAAATCAAAGAAAACGGGGAAGTAAGAATAGAAGGGCAAAATTTTTGGGGGGAAGAATGCAGAGAACCAATAAGGCAAATTACAGACAGACTAGGAATAATTCTGGAACAAGAAGATCTGACGGAGACAGATTGCATTATATCTGTCTCCGAATAGGAGAGAACGGGCAGGTGGATATGGATTTAAGTGAGTGCTCCATCTGCCCGTTCAAGAATTGTAAAGAGTGCAAAATAATCCCTTGCGGATAAAAACCAAAAAAGGAGGTTTATCATGGCAGTAAAGTTGTTAAATTCTGCAGTAATGCCAAAGGAAGGGCAGTATTCTGCATACAAAATTTCTTTTCAGGAGTTTAAGCTCTTGCTCCAAAAAGCCCACAAAAGGGGTGAGTTAGAGTCTTATATAGGGTATCCGCAGAATGTTGAGTTAATAAGAAAATGGACAGGAATAGAAGTTCCACTTAATAGAGCGGAAACTGATTTAAATGATGGAGATGAGATGCTGGTTATGAAATTGAAATACAGGGTTAGCAATCCCGCAGACAAAGGAAAGGAAGTAGGAGAAGATGATTTTGAGTTCTTCTATGTAAGATACCGCTCTCTATAAGCAAACAAATGCCCCAGCTCTATGCTGGGGCTATAAAAAGGAGGGAGATATGCTGGAACTTCTGATCAGAAGTCAATGTAAAATAATTGTCTTAAACACAATAGAAACAGAAAGAGCAATTGAATATGTTAAGGAACAGGTGGGAGTTCTGAATAAGAAGCTAAAAGAATCTTCCCGCATAGAAGATTTGAGCGAATACCAATTAAAAATCTGGGACGCTATTGATGGACTTGGGAATAGAGAATATGCTAATTATCTTGACATCCTTCGGCATATCGCTGAAGAAGAAGATGAGCCTACCATTTATCTCCTACTAAACTATCATCGCTTCATCAGGGAAGGATTAAATGTTCCTGCGATTATTTCTTTTATCAGGAAAATAGCGAACAGTTCTAAATTCGTTCATGTAATCCTGCAGGGAGAATTCAATCTGCCACCAGAAATCAGCCAATACTGCCAAGTAATTGATATTCCGCTACCTTCAAAGACTGAAATTTTTGATCTCCTGAAAGAGATCTGTAAAAGAGAAGAACTGAAAGTAAGGAAAGTTTTATTAGAAGAATGTGCGGAGTATTTATCAGGGCTTACTCTGATTGAAGCCCAAAAGATGTTTGAAATAGCGATTGTGAAAGGTAAAGGAAAAATAGATCCGCAATTGATTCAAAGATTGAAAGCGGAAAAGGTAAAGAAAGAAGGGCTGGTTGAATATATCGCTCCACAGGAAACAATTAATGATCTGGGCGGGCTGGATAATTTAAGACAATGGGCAATAATGGTCAGCAAAGTTTTCAAGAATAGAGAACAGGCAATAAAAAAGAAAGTTCCTGTCCCTAAAGGAATGCTTTTGGCTGGAGTTCCAGGGACAGGGAAGACTCTCTCCTGTAAAATTCTGGCTAACCTTTTCCAGATTCCTTTATTGCGTGTGGATATAGGAAAGTTATTTAACAGTAGATTAGGAGAAACAGAAGCAAACACACGCAAGGTCTTAAAGGAAATAGAAGCCCAAGCTCCCGCAGTGGTAATGATAGATGAAGCGGAAAAAGCATTTTCAGGGTTATCTTCATCAGATTCTTCTGATGCAGGAACTACTGCAAGAGTAATTAGTTCTTTTCTCTATTTCATGCAGGAAAATACAGCTCCACTTTTCTTTGCATTTACAGTTAATAATGTCCTAGCCCTTCCTCCAGAATTAGAAAGGAGAGGAAGAATTGATGAGATATGGTTTGTGGATTTGCCCGCTCCTAATGAAAGGAAAGAAATTGCAAGGATACATCTGCGAAAAGTAGGAGAGAAACCAGAAATCTTTGATCTGGATAAAATCGCAGAAGCAACAAAAGGATTTACAGGAGCGGAAATAGAAACTGCAATAAAACAAGCAAAACTCAAGGCTTTCTATGAAGATAGAGACATGAATGATAACGATATACTGGAAGCAATAGAAGAAACTATACCTTTGTCTGTAAGCAGGAAAGAAGAAATTGAAGCGTTGCGGGAATGGGGAAAGACAAGAGCAAGACTTGCTAATTCTTCTACCACAAAGAAAAAATCCGCAAATAAAAAGGTATTATTGAATTGACTATTCAAACAAAAAACAGTAAAATATAACTGATACCCAAAAGTCCTCCTTCCCCTCCTTCTTCCGACCCCCTCAAATGAGGGGGTTTTAATTTTTAGAGTGAAAACGTTTTCAATCTAAAGGTTCATATATCTTTCTATATGCAGAAGGACCAAACTTGAATCCGTATTCATCTGGACATTCTTTTACTTGCTTAATCGGTCGCCCTTCCCTACCCTTATTGTCCTTCAACAACATACATCTTCTCCACGCAGGACGATAGTAGATACAAAAATTATCAACCTTCGGACATCTTGCAAAGAAAGTCCAGAAAAGTTTTGTCTCTCTCCTAACTTTTTTCTCAAGCGGAAAAGGTGGGAATCCTGGAATTAACTCTTGCATACTTTCTTTCTAACATATTTTGAAAAGAAAATCAAAATTTTTATTTTTGATATTGACAAAAACAAATACTGATGTTATATAATTGAAAAACGAAGGAGGGTGGAATGAAAGTTTTAAGGTTGCCTTCCGTTGACAGAGAAGAATCTTTGAGATCCCTTATCAAATTGTATAAAAGCAAAGGTTGGAAAGAAAAAGATTTGGTTAAATTTTGGGTTTTGGCTCACAAAGTAGAAGGGCTTGCCAGCGATTTAGTTCCTATGACATATAAGGTCAAAGCAATCCTGAAAAAGTTTCTTAATGAAATAGCCACAGATGATCTTCCACAAGTGATCCGATTTGCAATCCAGAATGAAGATTATTTAGCTTGGAAGATTAAGAACTATAATGGAAGTCTTGTATCTTTCTGTTTTAATTATGGCAAGATTTACAGGAGATTTAAGAATGATGAAGACTAACCCAGTGTTTGTTGTGATGAAAACGCACGGAATCAGGATTCTTTCTCCCTATGATTACGGGTATGAAAAGGAGTTCCTGCGGAGAATAAACGGAAATCCTATTATCCTAATGGGAAGGAAATCAATCAAAAAGGAAAGCCTTGTTTGTTATTGTGTTGCTAAAAAATTATATAAAATTTACAAGTATGGGAATTTAAAGGTAGATTCTCTTTCTATCTATCCTGAAGTTCAAGGGTCGGTGGTGCTGGTAGATTCTTCCACAACAGATGTGAAGTATAAACATATATTTAAGCTCCTTCGGTTAAAGAAAGAAATCGTTATGGATGTTCTGGGAAAGCTGGAACTTCAGGAAATATTTGGGAAAAACATAGAATATTTAGAAGAAGAAGGAGTTATCATAGATGTCAATCGGGACAAATTTGTTGGTAGCAATACTGCGAGACAGGGATCTGAAGTTATTTCGTTTGCTGAATGAAAACATTTTCATTGATTACGAAAAGGAACAATATAAAATAATAAAGGAATATGTAGAGAAATATAGAAGCCTTCCATCAATCCAGACCTTTGCCGAGCTGATAGATGAAGAAGAAATCCTAGTGCCCGATGCTCCTATTGATCTTCTCTATCAACGGTGCATAGAAAGGAAACTCAAAGAAGATTTGTTAAATCTCTCTACTGAAATAGAAGAAGATATACGGAAGCATGAGATTGATGCTCTTATTTCCAGAATGGAAAGGTTTATTGCCAGATATAAGAGATTGAAGCAAATAGAAGATGGAGTTAAAACTTTCAGAGATTTAGCCCAAACAGTTCTGGATTATATTCAGGAGAAAAGAACAAAGATAGATAAGCCAATTGGGATTCCAACAGGCTGGGATACGCTGGATTTCTTGACTGGAGGCTATCAACCAGAAGATTTGGACCTGATTGTTGCCCGACCGAAGATGGGAAAATCTCTTATCATGGCTTATTCTGCTCTACATGTAGCCCAACAGGGATATATTCCTATGCTTATTTCAATGGAGATGAGTATAAAGCAACAAGCTAAAAGGATTATTGCTCTGCATTCCAAGCTGAATTTCTCTGCACTTCATACAGGAGAAATCAGTTCATTTGCAGAAAGAGAAATCGCTTCCTTGCTGGATACAGAACTACCTTTCTTATATGTTGAAGGCAGGTTTTCAAAAACCATAGATGATATTGCATTCCTTGTAGAGAAATATAATCCAGATATTGTGTTCATTGACGGCGGGTATCTGATTAAAATCCAGAAGCACTATAAGAGTTTGTGGGAGAATGCGACTGTATTAGCCAATGAGCTAAAGAACCTTGCTCTTACTTACTCCAAACCTTTTGTGGTTTCGTTCCAATTTAATAGACAAGCATCAAGAACTAAAGGAGGAGATCTGGAAAAGATACAATTGACCGATGCTTTGAGCCAATTAGTTTCGGTTGCAATAGGAATTCATGGAGAAGATAATTCTCCTACAAAAGTGATAGATGTTTTTGCAAATAGAGAAGGAATAACCCAGTCCTTTGAAATCAATTGGGACTGGGAAAGAATGGATTTTTCGGAGGTGAAAAATGAAGAAAATCAAACTGCATCCAGAGCAACATAGAATCATAAGGACATTTATTCACTATTTCGGAGAACAGGCTTTAGATTGGACTCCCTATATGATGGAGATGTTTGTTGTAATGTGTTTTATGGGAGAGCCAGAATTAATAATGACAGATAAGGAGTGGGATTTATATGATGAATATCTTAAAAAATGGAACATTAGAAAACCTGAAAAGGAGGAGGAAAATGGGCAAAACATATATGAACCTGCACATTTATATAGACTTGCTTCGCCGATTAGGGATAGAAAACCCGCAGGTCAGAAAAAACGGGAACTGGATAAACAGCTCTTGCCCATTCGCAAAATGGACTCATGAAGGTGGAGTGGATAGAAATCCATCGTTTGGAATCAATCTAGCTAACGGTGTCTTTCATTGTTTTGGGTGCGGAATAAAAGGACATGTCAGCCGTATCTATAATACATGGAAAAATGTAACAGGAATAGATGATCCTTCTCTAAAAGAGTTTGGGAAGAAGGAATTGTTTATCCCTACTCTGTTCAGAGATATATCTCCGAAGAAACCAAGATATATAAACTATATTCCTTTCCCTATTTACACAGGAAAATTATTCAAGAAGGAAACAGTGAAAACGTTTTCATTGAGATATGATCCGAAAGAGAGAAGGGTCGTGATTCCAATTCGCTACTACAACAATAGAGTAATAGCCTTGAAAGGAAGATATTTAGGGTTAGATCCAGAGCAACCAAGATATAGATTTTACAAAGAGTTTGGGGGGCAGATGCCCCACAGCTTGGGAGTATGGTTTGGTTATCATCTTCCTATAAATCCAGATGAGCCTTTAATTCTGGTAGAAGGAGAAAGGAATCTTTTGAAGTTATGGGATGTTGGGATATACAATGTATGGTCTGCGGGAGGATCGGAAATAAGTAATGCTCAATTGAAAACTTTGAGAACCTGCGAAGCTAAAGAATTGGTATTGTTTTTTGACAATGATAAGGCAGGAGAGAAAGCTGAAAAAAGAATTTATGAGAAGCTCAAAGATTACATGGTCTTCTACAAAGTAAAGGATTATCAAGGATGTAATGATCCCGCAGAGATGGTTGAAAAAGGAGTTATTAACAAGGCATTAAAATCAATCAAAAAAATATAAAGGAGGTCTGTTATGGCAAAGAAAAATGCAACATGGTTTAGGATCGGAGAAGAAGGTTTCAAGGAAAAGCAGAGATTAGATGCAATAGCTGAAATGAAGAAAGAGAAAAGCGTCCCACGCTTCAGGTTAAGACCGCAGGAAACTGCGAAGATCATCTTTCTTGATTCAGATGGTTTCTACATCAAAGAGCATAACCTAAAAATAGCAGGAAGATGGGGCAACTATGTAACCTGCACTTCTGACTTCAAGCCTTGTCCTGTCTGCCAGAGCGGAGATAGACCAACATATACCGCATATTACACAATTATAGATACTAGAACAATCGTAACAAGTGATGGAAGGAAGCTCAAAAACAGGAAGGTTCTGTTGCCTTTAAAAGGGAGTGCAATAAATATCATTGAAGACATTAAGAAGAAGGTAAAGAATTTAAGAGGTCTTGTATTTGAAGTGAAAAGATATACAGCCCAAGATCCAAACTGCGGAGCTGTATTTGAAAGACTGGGTAGAGTAGATTTGAAGAAGCTAAAGGACTCCGAACCTTATGATTATGAGAAAGTCCTAGCTCCTCCTACTGATGAAGAATTAGAAAACATGGGTTTTGATGTAACTGTTGTCGGGTCTGAAGAAAATCTTGATGAAGAACTGGACGATCTCTTTGTGGAAGAAGATAACGAAGAAGAAAAAGAAGAAGAACTTGATGATCTCTTTGAAGAAAATGATGATGGAGAAGATGAAGAAGATAATGAAGAAAATGATATTGACGAAGAAGAAGACGAAGAAGATGACGATTTAGATTTTAGCGATTTAGATGATGAGAAAGGAGACGATGACGACGATGAAGTCCCGTTCTAAAATTGTCTGTAAAGAGTGGCTCTATGTTCCCAAATCCAGAGTAGATTTAAATCGTCTGGTTATAACCAGACAGGACTACTTTGGTAGGGAGCAAGAGCCACTCATTCTCTATGAAAACAAGGGGGACTATGTGGGAGTCCCCCGTTATTTCCTAAAGCTGAAAAAATATCCTCCAGTAAAAGGAAAGTGGGAAAGGGTTAAGCTAAAACACAACATCAAATTGCGTCCATATCAGAAAGATGTGCTGATTCAATACGCAAAAGCAGTAAAGACAAAAGCTCCTTATGGTGGAATTATCCAGATGCCAACAGGAACAGGAAAAACAGTTGTTGGGTTATATCTTGCTACTCTATTAAAATACCGCACTCTGATTGTCGTTCATACTGAAATACTCTATGAACAATGGAAAAGAGCGGTAAAGGAATTTTTAGGTATGGAAGTGGGAGAAATCAGGCAGGAGAAAGAAGACCTGCGTCCTGTTACAATAGCCATGATCCAGACATTATTACGAAAGAAAGAAGTTCCCTATAAAGAATATTTTGGACATGTAATCTATGATGAAGTTCATATATTGGGAGCAGAGAAGTTTAATCAAACTGTTACTTTGTTTAATCCCAGATTCAGGACAGGGCTGACAGCTACTCCGCATAGAGAAGATGGAATGGAAAATCTGTTCTTCTGGCATATAGGTCCTATTATAGCCAAGACTGAAGCAACCCTGCTTACTCCAAAGGTGCTGAAGATTGAATTCAACAGTCCATTGACCAGCACAAAAGATTGTTTCATTAATAAGCGATTTATAAAAAGTAGATTCCTGAAGAAATTGAATATTCCACGCAGGAATAAGATTGTTGCCCAGCTAGCATTGAAGGCTTACAAAAAAGGATACAAAGTTCTGATATTGAGTGATATTCTTGAATTGCTCTATGAGTATAATAAGCTGATAGATGTTCCTGATAAAGCGTGGGTTATAGGAGAAAAGAAAACTTATACAGGAAAGGAAAGGATTATTTTAGGGACATATCAGGCATCGGGAATTGGGTTTGATGCTCCTGATATTGATTGTCTAATTCTGGCTACTCCCAGAACTTCAGTCAAACAGGCAATAGGGAGAGTTTTGAGAATCAGTGAACACAAAAGACAGCCAATAATTGTTGATATTGTGGATAACTTTTCTCCCTTGATGAGAAATTATTTCACTAAACGCAGTAAGGATTATGAAGGTTGTAAAATTAAAATAATCAAACTCTAAAGGAGGGCTGGATGCCAAGAGGAAATACTCCACTAGCAAAAAAGAGAAATCTCTCTCCAAAAAAAGCAAAAGTTTTCCTGAAGAACAAAATAAATACTTTGCTATACTATAAACTAGAAGGAAAATTTGGGTTTTATAAAAATTATCCTGTAAGCGTTTGCTTATATAGAGTAGGAATGACAAATCCCTGCAAAGGTGTTGTAGAGAATACTGCAAGGTTTACTTGGCTATTTGATTTCTGACTCCAAGCCAGATATTTGGCAGAGAAAGGTGTTTCTCTGAAAATCTTGGAGGAGGCTTATTACTATTTTAGACAAAAACCCTATCATAAACCAGAGGAGGTTTGGAACTATGTCAAAAAAAGATATGAAGAACAAAACAGTTCAGATGACAATAGTGGAAGATAATGAGATGGTTCAAATCCCATCTAAAACTCCCGCAGATGAAGAACCCGCATGGGTTACTTATGAGTTAAAAAGAACATTGAAATTGGCTGAATATGAAAGTCTATCTCTGCGGGTGGGAGTAACAGTTCCTTGCAGGAAGGGAGAAATACAACAAACTTATGAAGAAGCAAGAAAGTTTGTTGAAAAAAGGATAAAAGAAAGATTAACAAAATGGGGGTTTAAAAAATGAAGGAACTGTTTGAAAAGATAACAAAAGAATATGGGAATGTTTTGAATATAGGAGAGACATTCCCAAATATAACAAAAATCCCTACAAGAATATTTACTTTTGATTTGCTTACAGGTGGAGGGATTCCTGTAAATAAATTTACGACCCTATGGGGCACAAAGAGTTCGGGCAAAACCACATTCAGTTTTAAAGTAATTGATTCCTTTTTGAAAACGTTTTCACAGGATTATGTTGTCTATATTGACTTTGAACAGGCATTAAACAAAGAATGGATGTCTAATTTTGTATCTGATATGAAAAGGATCGTTATAATCTCTCCTGATTATGGAGAACAAGGAGTGGATTTGGCTTATCAGATGAGTTTAGAACCCGCTGTAAGTCTTATTGTGATAGACAGCTTGCCTGCCATTATCTCTATTAGTGAAGTTGAAAACGATAGTGAAGATACTCAAGTAGCTGGGTCGGCAAGGTTAATAAGGAAAATGCTCAATAAGTTATTGGTTAGTATGGCAAATGCTCAAAAGGAAAAGCGACCTTTGACCTGCATCCTGATAAACCAAGCTAGGGCTAATGTCGGAGCAAGGAAATTTGAATCAAAAATCAGAATGCCAGGAGGATATATAGTTGAACATCTCTCCTATCTCATAGTGCATTTATACCTGTCCAAATATGAAACTAAAGGAGATATTCCTTACAGAGCTGTTCATCAATTCACAATAGAAAAGAATAAAGCTGGTTACCCACGCATTAGCGGAGAGTTTAAAATTGATATTCAGCAGGGAAAGGTTGTTGATGAAAATCTTATCCTGAAATTTGCCCTTGATCTGGGAATAATCAATAGAAATAAATCTTCCTATGAATACGCTGGAAATAAATATAAGACACAAAAAGAGATAGAAAAAACTTTGATGGAAAATTTAGAGTTCAGGGATAATTTAGTAAACCAAATCATAAACAAATGGTGGGAGGGGAAAAAATGATACATTATTGTCTATGGTGTAAGAAAAGAGTAATCATGCCTTTTGTGGATAAGTATAGTGTTTTTTGTAGTGGAAAGTGTTTTGCTAATTACTTGATTTCTTATCCTCCGCAGAGAATTAAAGGAGGCTTCCCACTTCCTCCACATTTTAATTTCAGAAGCAGATGGGAACTGGATTTCGCTAAAAAATTCTGCGAAGCATATAGACTTAAATGGAAATATGAACCTTATGCTTTCAGATTGAGCAACCTGAAGTGGTATATTCCTGATTTTGAAGTTAATGGACACTTCATTGAAATTAAAGGTATATGGGAAGCTGGAGCGAAAAAGAAAGCAAGGATGTTCAGGGAAGAATATGGTAATTTGCTCATTTTGGATAAACTAATTCTGAAAAAAATAGGAGTGTTGTGATGAGTTTGGTAGAAGAATTAATGAATATTTATCTAAACCCAGATAACTGGACAGATAAAAATTTTGAGAAAGCAAAACGAATTCTTGAGACCCTTCTGAAATTCCAGATGCAACAGGTATATAGACTTCTGGTAGAAAAACCTTTGAACTATAAAAGATTGGAAAAATTTATCAAACTCATGTCTATTTTAAACGAAACAAAGAAGGAGATGTTAGATGAAGGAAATAGTTGAAGATATATACAACAATTTAAAGGCAGAGTTTAAAGGTAGGGAGAGAAATGATTTGTATTTTCATGTATCCGACCTTCCAACAATCTGCCCCCGTGCGGTCTATTACAGCAGAAAAACCAATATGCCCTTCAGAAAATCTCCTGTCTATGCTAAACCCGTTATGCTTGCCTATGCCTACGGCATCCTGATTCAACATTTCTTTTCTAGATATAGCTCCTATCTAATCTCAAAATGGAGATGCCCAAAATGCAAATCCGTTTACTATTTGTCTTATAGGGACTGGAATCGTATTCCCTGCAAACATCTGGTTCAGGAAGATTACAGACTGGAATTATCAAATAAAAAGTTCAAACTGGTAGGGAACATTGATGCTCTCTATAAAGACCCAACAGGAATTTATATTGCTGAAATTAAAAGCATAAATGCCCGACAATTTGATGATTTACAAGAACCTTTATTTGACCATGTTTTTCAAGTGCTAACTTACCTATGGATGTTCAAACGAAAGAAAGTAAAGCTGGACGAAGGATTACAAAAATTCCATATCAGAAAAGACAAAGCGGTAGTTCTCTATTTCAAAAAAGACTTTCAAAACCTGCAAATCAAACCTTTCTTTGTGGATAAAAACGAATATTCAATAGAAAACAGAATAAAAGAACTTCTCATGCATTTATTCAATCCCACAAAAGACTCTCCTAAAATATGTAATTCAAGATTATCTCCTCCTGCAAGGAAGTGTGTTTTCAGAAGTATATGTTTTAAGGAGGACAAAAATGAATCCAAAGAGAAATAGAAGGAGAGGAAAGGCTAACCAGAAAGCAATAGCTGAATTGTTTAATGGAAAGGATGTCGGAGTGCTGGGAGAAAGCGATGTAATAACGGAGAAATTCTGTATTGAAGCGAAATCAAGAAAGAAGTTTGTGGGAGAAAAATGGTATCGGCAAGCGGAAGAATACACTAAAAAAGACCCGCTGGCAAAAGGAAAGATCCCTATTGTAGTCGTGCATATTACAGGAAAAAGACATGAAAATGATTTTGTGATTATTAGAGTTAAAGACTTTTTAGAACTTTTGAAATCCTGAAAACCCTGAAAATAGGAGAAGGGGAGTATGAAATTAAGGAATATCTTAAGTCTTTTTGATGGTATTTCTTGTGGAAGATTAGCTCTGAATAGAGCAGGTATTGAATATGAAAATTATTATGCAAGTGAGATTGATAAATATGCAATTGCAATAACAAGATATAATTTTCCCAATACAATCTTTGTTGGTGATATTAGAAATTTGAAAGGAGAAGATTTTGAAGATATTGATTTAATAATGGGAGGAAGTCCTTGCCAGGGATTTTCTTTGTGTGGGAAAAGATATGGAATGTCAACTAAAACAAAAATAGAAGTTACTACTTTAGAACAATATCTGGAATTAAAACAGCAGAAATTTGAATTTGAAGGACAATCTTATCTGTTCTGGGAATTTGTAAGATTATTAAAGGAAATTAGACCTAAATGGTTTTTGCTTGAAAATGTAAAAATGCAGAAAAAATGGGAAAAAGTAATAACAGAAACTCTGGAAGTAGAACCTGTTGAAATCAATTCTGCTTTAGTATCAGCTCAAAATAGAAAGAGATTATATTGGACAAATATACCTATAAAAGGATTGCCAGAAGATAAAGGTATTTTACTGAAAGATATTTTGGAGAGTGAAGTAGATGAAAAATATTACATAAAAAAGCCTTTTAAATACCTTCCTGATAAACTTGATTTTATTATAGACCCTTACAACAGAAGGAACATTACTGACGGAAAAGCTACTACATTGAGAACAAATTTCTCAAACGGAAATTGTTGGGTAAATGAAAGTTTGAGATGCAGGCAAGTAGCAGAGCTGGCTATAAAAGGACAGGATTGTATAAAAAGAATTTATAGTTCTGAAGGTAAATCTCCTACATTGACTACAATGCAGGGTGGTTACAGACAACCAAAAATAATTGAAGAAAAATATATCACAGATAGAAACAAATCGTTATGTATTGATGCTAATTATTATAAAGGAGGAAACCTGAAACAGTATTTTGAAAAGCATAGAAGACAACTTGTGTTTGAAAAAGATAGAAGTAAAGTAAAAATTAGGAGATTAACTCCTCTTGAATGTGAAAGATTACAAACTTTACCCGATAACTATACAAAATACGGAATTTTTGAAAACGGCAGAATTAAACAAATATCTGACACACAAAGATATAAAACAATAGGCAATGCTTGGACTGTTGATGTAATAGCATGGATTTTTTCTTTCCTAAAATTACAATGAAAGATAAAGGAGGGCAATAATGAGCTGTAAAGATTGTCCTTTTAAAGGAAGAAAGAAAGTTAAATATGAGAAAAATAATCCTGAATTTGTGGTTATAGGAGAAGGTCCTGGGTGGGAAGAAGTAAGAGAAGGTCGTCCTTTTGTAGGAGAAAGTGGGCGACTCTTAATGAAAACGTTTTCACTCTTTGGGATGTCTAGAGTAGATATATCTATCTTGAATGCTACAATGTGCCAGAAATTAGGGCAGGATAAAAAAACCGATTTAGAAAAAGCATCAAAGTGCTGTAAAGAACATGTTGTAAAAGCTCTGGGAATCCTCAAACCCAAAGTGATTGTCTTATTAGGAGAACTGGCTCTCTATCAGATGTTCAATAAGAAAAGAATTTCCAGTTTCAGAGGACTACAATTTCCCTTCGGAGATGCTGTTGTTATTCCAACATTTCATCCTGCCTATGTTTTAAGACAATGCAAGCGTGGGTATCCGTATATTCCATTAGAAAAGATGAATGAAGTAGAGAAATTGTTTTATGCCGACATCAAACATGCTGTCGCTCTCTATAAACAGAAGGAAGATTTTAAACATGAATATACAACAATCAATTTGCCCAAAGGAAAAATAATAGCTTTTGACCTTGAAACAGAGAACCTGCGGGTCGCACACATGAAAGGAAAAGTCTTATGTATAGGTCTGGCAGGAAAAGAAGGGTTGCCCTACGCATCCCTTACCAAAGACAATAAACTCAAAGAAAGTATAAAGAAAATACTGGAAGATGAGAATATAAAGAAAGTCGTGCATAATCGTCCTTTTGATGAACTTGTATGTAAAAAGAATCTTGGTTGCGAAGTTAAAGGACAAATATTTGATGTAATGACAATGGCTCATGTTGTAGATGAAAACCTAGCTTCCTATTCCCTAGAGCATCTGGCAAATGTCTTCACTTCCTACTACAATATAAAAGATGTAGTGAATAGAAATAGGACAGAGATGGAAAAATTAGAAGAAAGCAAGCTCCTGAATTATGTCAGTCTTGATGCTAAAGTTACTATTGAAGTCTTCAATGTCCTGAAGAAAAAGATTATGGAAGATAAAAAATTAACCAGATATTACAAATATTACTGCCTTCCCGTTGAAAACGTTTTCAGCGATGTATCTGCGAACGGATGGAAAATAGACCTGAATAAACTAGATGAAAACGAAGATTCTCTCTATACAGAGATGAAAAAATTGGAAAAGGAATTAATGGATGCTATCCCTAAATCAATAAAGAAAGATGCAGACTCATTAACTCCCGACATCATTGCAAAGTTTATGTTTACAAAGAAAGGGCTGGGATTGAAACCTGTTGAATTTACAGAAAAAACAAAACAACCTTCTACCGATAAATATCATCTAAAACGATTCAAAGATAACGAATGGGTCGCAAAGCTATTAAGATATAAACAGATAAGCAAAATTCTGAACACTTACATCAAAGCAATAAGAAAAAATCTGTATCCAGATGGATATATTTACCCAAAGATATTCCTAACAGGAACAGTAACAGGGAGAACTGTAATATTAGACCCTCCTATGCAACAATTTCCAGCACACGGAGAATTCTCTGAAAAGGTTTTGGGAAATATTGTAGCCGAAGATGGCTGGGTTATATGCAGTCAGGATTTAAGTCAAAGTGAAATGAGAATAATAGGCTGGCTGGCTCAAGATGAAAATATCCTGAAATCTTTAGATGAAGGGATAGATTTACATAAAAGAACAGCCTCCCTTATTTCAGGAAAGCCTTTAGAAGAAATTACTAAAGACTTGAGACAGCTCTCAAAGCCGATAAATTTTGGATTAATATACGGAATGCAGGCAAATTCTCTGGTTGATTATGCTTTTAAAAACTATGATGTCGTCTTCACTTTAGAAGAAGCAGAGCGATATAGAGAACTTTTCTTCTCTAAACCCAATGGATACTGGAAACTTCCTTTATATCATGAACGAATGGTTAAGTTTGCAAGAAAGCATAAGTATATAAGATGTGTTTTAGGAAGGAAAAGACATTTACCGCATATTGATTCTGATGATTTCAGGTTGAGAAGTAAAGCGGAAAGGCAGGCAATCAATACTCCTGTTCAGAATTTCAGTAGCGAACTAGCATGTCTTGGAATAATGTTGTTCTGGAAGGAAATAAAATCCCGCCCCGACCTGAAAGATAAAGTAATCCTGACTAACCTTTTTATCCACGATGCCTACTATTATAGAGCAAGAGAAGATGTTGCCGAAAAAGCACAAGAGATATTGAAAGATTGTTTTGAAAATAGAACGAAAGAATACATAAAAAAGCATTGGGGCATCAATGTTGGATACCCCATTGAAACTGAAGGAAAAATAGGAAAGGATTTGAGTTTTAATAACCCTTAAGTTTCAATTCTTGTGTTAGCTTGCTCTCAACAGGTTTGGAAGCTGCCTTCAGGGATTGTAAAGTAATCTTTGGAATAGATACATATTTGGCAGCTTCCATGTTATATTCATAAATCATCCTGTAAACTTTCCATCTCTCTGATGCAGTCTTTGCACTTCTATAAGCATTGTATATAGCCTTCCGCTTACTATCAAAGTATTTTTCTATGTTCCTACTTGTGCTCTTATAGAGATAAGTTCTGCCCAACCTTGTTGGTCTAATTCCAAGTGCAAGTAGGACAGCTTCTCCTTCTGTAAGTCTCAATGGTCGCCCTTCTTCGTCCAGAATTACTTTATTGTATTGATTCTTTATTCCTTTATATGCTTCATAAGCCCTGATCGGATTGGCAAACACTTGTGGCATAATCCTATACAAGATGTTCAAACTATCATAACCATCTAAAGCAACCATTGCGTCCGCAAAACTCTTTGAAAGTCCACCATATACTCCAAAAATAGTATTCAAAATATCTTCTGGTCGTCTTGGGAATTCTATCTTCAATGAACCGCTTAAATCCATACCTATCAGGGCAGCAGGTAATCCTCTTTCTAAAGCAACAGATAGCGGAGAATCTGGATTTCCAAATACAGTAACTAACCTTTTTCTTATAGGAATTCCTGTCAATCTTTCTAATAATTGTAGCCAGTCATCAAGGAAAGGTATTGCTAGAATTCCACCGAATAAGGTAAAGGCAGCAAAACTATATCCAACAAATCTCAATCCTTCTTTATTGAGACCCCAAACTCTCTGTCCTTTAGGCAGATGTCGGAGCATGTAAATATAAGATTCTAATAAGTTTAATGTAAATGAACGGAAAGTAAGAGCTAGACGCATTAAACCAGAAGCCACATCTCCACCTGTTGCTATAATAGGAAGATTGAGTTTACCCATTAAATAATGAGACATATTAACAATTGTTGTAGCTTCTTCCATAGCTTTCTTATCCTTTGCATGCCTGACTATTCCTTTCTCTTTCAAAATCCTGTAAATTCCTAAAGCTGTTGCCAGCCTGTTATTTTCTTCCATATATGCAAAAGGAGTAGTCAACCAAGTAGCCAGAGTAGAGAGAACTTTTCCTCTGCCCGCAACTTCATCTCTCATCTGATTGATAAATTGAGCTGTGGTTATTCCACTTGTATATGTAATCCGCAGGAACTCTTTTTCGTCCGCAGTCAAATACTTATTTTCATCTAAATTCCTGTGATCCAATACATCTCTATAAGCCTTCATAAAAACAGAGATACTTCTGGTTATTGGAATATCATAAACAATACTTGTCATTGGAATGGTAGAAATAAACATTTGTGTAAATTGAATTAAAGCAGGACGAATCACTCCGCCCAAATACCAGATAAACATCAAGGATTTTACTTTTCCTACAATACGATCAAACTGGCTCTGTGGCTTCAATTGATCAAAGAACCATTTATGAGCATAATCTCTCAACCTTCTCTGCTGATAAGGATCTATTTGATTCAATAAAGGTAATCCTTCTACCAATGCTACCATTCGGGCAGCATAATTAGAAGCATTGTTTACATAATTGAATAATTCTTCCCTTACATTATCCAGAGTATATCCTAAAATCAGATAAGGATTTCTCTTAATAAATCTCTGTTTTGCTCTACTTTTAGCTAACAATTCAGTCTGAATTGTATCTGCAACCTTCTCCAAGAATCCCATTAAAGTTTCAGAATCAACATTTTCTTTCCTTACTTTTTCTGCAACAGCAGAGAGAAATGCTCCTAGATCTCCTTCACTTACATTGCCCCAGACAGATTCCGCTAACTTGTAATTAGGTAATCTCTGCACAAGAAACCTGCTATCTTTAAATACAGACTGAATATGCTCTAACTTTCTCTTATAATCAGGATCTATTCTTCTAACATGCTCTCTTAAATAGACACCATTGGCATTCGCAGTCGCATAATACGCTTGCTGTAAAGCCTTCGCTCTATTACCTGTCTCTCTATAAGCCTTCCTGTATTCTTCCAAGAATTTTTCTCTCTCTACAACTACAATCATATCAGAAGCATCAGGATCTCTCATACGAGGAGAATAGAATTTGGTATCTTTAATCAAATCCTGAATCTCTTTGTATTTCTGATAGAGAGAATGAGCCTCCAAATCATTGAGTAATGATTCCCAAATCTCTCTAGCTTCTGGATTCATTCGGGCAACCCGCTCTCTAGCCTGCTCTATATCCTTACCAAACTCCACTAAAGTATTTATCCATTGAGTCTGAACAGTAGAAGGAACATCTATCTTTAACTTCTGTAAATAGTTCTTTATTACCAGCTTACAAACCAGAGATAAGAAAGTATCGCCTAGATGATTCAAAGTCTCTTGAGTTACTTCTGCATAATTATTATATGCTTTTATTTCTTCATCGGATAACTTGTCTATTGGCAATCTTGCATAATCAAAGAAATGCTTAAACCTGATAACATACTGCGGTTGAGAGTATTCTTTTGGTAAATCTAACTTTGTGGCTTCATTTAATCGTTGCAGGACAACCTGCCTTCTCTCTGCTCTCTGCTTTCTATTTAACCCAGACCTTTCTTCCTGCTTCAAAAGCTGATACATCAAATTGAACGCAATCTTCATGTTAGAAATAACTCTTGGAAAATTCCTTAAATGCTCCTCCGTAAATCTGACCTGTAAAGCATCGCTTATCTTTATAGCAGAATCCACATACTTTCTTCTTTTTTCATCAAGCCCATTAAAATATGTCTCTCCTTTCTGAAGAATAGCATGTAAAGTGAAATTCTTATTCTCCATTGTCTTTGTAACATGATCAAATAAAGGCTTAAAAGACTCATTTTGAAGTGCTGTCCAGAAAGGTAATCCAAATTTTTCCCTGATTATATTAATATCCTTCATTTGCGGAGGAGCTTTGTATGTCCTTATATGCTCAACAAAATCTTTTACCTTATCTTCAAAATCAGAAAGATTAATTCTTTGCCTTGTTAACTCATGTTCTTTCTGTATCCTGTTAGCCAAATCAGAAAGTTCTTCAGCAGAAGCCATAGCTAATTGATATAAAGTTTTATTTATAGGCAACTTAAAGTATTTCCTGAAAGCTGCAACATAAATAGGATGAGATTCCGCAACAATATCCATCAAAGTGTCAACTGTCCTGATAAACAATTCTCTCTTTTCAACTGGAAATCCTAACAAGTTCCTGATGAAATCAAGAATCTTTCTCCAGATGGATTTTTTATCATGCTCAATAAGGAACAACTTGCCCGCAGGTTCAGTTATAGCTGTTACAATAAACTCATCAGGATCATGTAGAGAAACAAGAAAAGATAACCACGACTGCTTTCCATACCTAGCTACATGCTCCTGTAAAAGACTATCTTTCGCAATAGTCTTATCAATCTTTTCCTTCAATTCATGCTTGGTAAGCCTTGCTTCATTTTCTACTATCCATTTTCCTAACTTGTATTCTTCCTCCGAAATCAATGGACGAATATCGTTTATAATACTATTAATTCTTTCCCTATATTCTTCTCTTTTCTTGGAAAAATGAAGTGTATGTAATGTCAATGCATGTAAAATTTCATGAAAAATGGTAGCTTCAAAAATATCGGGCAGAGCATTCGGATCAACAATAATCTCTCCAAACATGTTACCTTCATAGGGACGATATAAACCAGTCGTCTTTCCACCAAATAAATTCTCTACAAACCTAATAGGAACATGTGGAAGAACTATACTGGTATAAGGAAGTTTCAATAAATGCTCTGCAACAATCTTTGTCGCACCTTCTCCATTCTTTGCCAGATACAATAAAGCACTATAAGCATCATTATACCGCTTCAAGAATCGCAGGAAACCATCAGATTGATATTTATATCTCTCAAAATCAGAAACATCTTTCCTATGTAAACCAATCCTTGCATTAGTAAGGAATAATTCTCTAGCAACCAGTTTGGCTAAAACCCTGTGATTCCCTACTGCATATTTATCTACAATAACATTCCAGATATGCTCCAGTTCTCTCTGGGCTTTCTTCACATCCAAAGACTTATTTAAATAAGCATCAATAGTATCCCGCAACTTCTTCATTAAAGCCCTAATAGCTGAAATATGCTTATACTCTGGAAGCTCCAGAGTCTTCCTTATGCTTAATAACTTATCACCAAACTCTATAAATTTATCTATTGTAGGAAGAATGTTATCTTCTAGTTCGCCAACCAGTAATCTCTTTGATTTGGCAGGTAGAGCATTGAAATCAAGTTTGATTAAATCCCAGGTCCATTTAAATAAACCACCAGCCCAGCCTAAAGGAGTATCCAGCCTGTAAAATCCCATTGATTCCTTAACATAATTGCTCCAGAAATAATCAAGATAAAACAGGGTCGCTCTGGCAGAAGAATTCTTTACAAGTTGAATAGCTTGTTGCTTTGATAACCCAGCTCCCATTAACTCTTTCAATAAAGGACTCCGCTCATTCCCTTCTATCGCTAAAACATAAGACCCGATTACATATTTCCTTAACTGCTTATAAATCGCATCTAAACTACTCTTATCTATCTTCCTGCCTTTCTCAATAAACCTGTCCAGTAAAGTATAAGCATAACTCTTTGAGAGCCTTCTAATAATCTCTATACGATGAGCACGACGCAATTCTATTAACTGCTGGAGAGTATAAGCAGGATAATCAGATAAAGCATCTTCAATCAATCCTCTTATATGAATAGTATCTTTGGGATCTATTGAATTTAACTCACCCCTTGCCCAGCTCTTTAAAACATTATCTAAACCTGTAAGCCTTTCACCAATAGCATTCCATACTCTCTGGGCATAAGTCTCAAAAAATTTAATCCTTACCCTTGCTTCCTTTTCATTTACTAACCCACGCTTAATTAAATGCTTAAAATCAGTTCCTTTTACCCACTCAAGAGCAGAAACTACAAAATCAAATTTATCTACTTCTTCAGGAGAAATTATGCCTTTTGATACAGCCTTCCATGCCAGAGAAAGCCTCTCCTTCCTTGCCTGTAAAAACTCTCTCCAATCATTCTGAAAAATAGAATACGCTGATTCTATCTTCTTCTTCAGAGATAAATCTGAATCTACACCAAAAGAAAACATAGAGACCCTTTCGGGCTTCCGTTTCAAAACAGGCTTGGAAGGAATCGGAGTATAATCAGGTATAAGTTCAGGATGAAAAGAATCTTCAGGTAAGGATTCAGTGTTATCATCCAGCCACTTCAATATATCTTCTTCTCTTTTCTCT